>BNJT01000526.1_pt1 | contig 237034 bp, 267 predicted proteins | sample 8540491 | NCBI WGS metagenome assembly BNJT01 (sample SAMD00202455, study PRJDB9452) | human saliva metagenome | host: Homo sapiens | reverse complement strand
GCTATCCTCCTTGATATTGACCGAGAACAGGGACAACAGGACTGGATTGATTATGTTTCAACAGAGTCGAGTGTGACGAGCTCTCTTGTATTTATATGTGAAGTATATCACAAAAGAAAGCCTTTTCCAAGGTTTTGGATGCAAAAAGTAGAACAATCGATTAACTGGTTGATGAGACTGTGAAAAGAGCACAAAGACCAGCTCGCAAGCTGGTCAGTATGGACTATAAGAATAAGTCTTGCAGGGTTTTGGCAACCCCATCTTGGTCATTGGTCAGGGCAATTTGCTCATCTGCATAGGGGAGTAGCTCTGGGTTAGCATTTTTCATTGCATAGCCTTTCCCAGCAAAAGCGAGCATTTCGGTATCGTTGTGTTCATCTCCAAAAGCAATCAAATCTTTTTTGTCACGGTTCATTACCTTGAGCAAGTAGTCCAAAGCAAAGGCCTTGTTGACACCTTTTGGGGTACACTCAAGAATATTGAGCGGACCTCCCCAGGTATTAATAGAAAGTTGATGCTGGTAGAAGGCGTTCATTTCTTTTGCCAAGGCATATTTGTCACTGGCTCTGGTCTGCAGCAGAATACAGTTAGGATCCTTGGTTACCAACTCAGGCTGGAATTGATCTTCAGGCTGGAAAGCTTCTACACCAAATAGTTTGGGATTGGCAATTTCTTCATTAGGATTTGTAATGTAGAATTTTTTACGATATTCTCCAGCGATAAAATCGGCTTGAATGTCCTCTGAACGTCGAACCATATCTAAAAGATATTTTTTGTCTACAGTCAAACACTTTTCAAAATCCCAAACTTGGTCTGGTAAATGAGTAAGGGAGCCATTGAAATTAATCATAGGAGTATTTAAGCCTAGTTCACGGTAAAAATTTTTTGACATGCGGTAAGGGCGACCCGTCGTAATAATAACCTGATGCCCTTTCAGTAACTTTTTTTATGGTTTCTTTGGTAAAGTCAGAAATCTGACTGTCTGAGTTGAGCAGGGTTCCATCCAGGTCAACTGCAATAATTTTTTTCGTCATAGGGACCTTTCTAGTGTCTTTTCAGATAAGATGTCTACTATTATAACAGAAAGCAGGAAGAAAAGCAGATTCGAAACCAAAAAAGAAATTTCATCAAATTCTTAAATAAATCAAACAAAGATATTGAAAAAGTGAATGATAAATGATATAATTCTATTATTGTTCGTAAAAATTAAAAGGAGATTGATAATGGACAAATTATTTAAACTAAAAGAGAACGGTACAGACGTTCGTACAGAGGTTCTCGCTGGTTTAACAACTTTCTTTGCAATGAGCTATATTCTCTTTGTAAACCCACAAATTCTTTCGCAAACAGGAATGCCTGCTCAGGGTGTATTCCTTGCAACGATTATCGGTGCAGTAGCTGGTACCTTGATGATGGCCTTCTACGCTAACTTACCTTACGCCCAAGCACCAGGTATGGGACTCAATGCCTTCTTTACCTTTACAGTTGTATTTGGGCTCGGTTATTCTTGGCAAGAAGCCCTAGCTATGGTCTTCATCTGTGGAATTATCTCATTGATTATTACCTTGACAAATGTTCGTAAAATGATCATTGAATCGATTCCAAACGCTCTTCGCTCAGCTATTTCAGCTGGTATCGGTGTCTTCCTTGCCTACGTAGGTATTAAGAATGCTGGGCTTTTGAAATTCTCTATCGATCCAGGGAACTACACGGTTGCAGGAGAAGGAGCTGACAAGGCTCAAGCAGCGATTACAGCAAATGCTTCAGCAGTTCCAGGATTGGTCAGCTTTAATAATCCAGCTGTTTTGGTGGCTCTTGCAGGACTTGTTATCACAATCTTCTTTGTCATTAAAGGGATTAAAGGAGGGATTATCCTCTCTATCTTGACAACAACTGTTCTTGCTATCGCAGTTGGTTTGGTAGATTTGTCTAGTATCGATTTTGCTAATAACCATGTTGGTGCAGCCTTTGAAGACTTGAAGACAGTCTTTGGTGCAGCTCTTGGTTCAGAAGGTTTGGGAGCTTTGATTTCAGATACAGCTCGCTTGCCTGAAACTCTGATGGCCATTCTTGCCTTCTCATTGACAGATATTTTTGATACAATTGGTACCTTGATCGGTACAGGTGAAAAAGTTGGTATCGTAGCGACAAATGGTGAAAATCACCAATCAGCTAAGTTGGATAAGGCTCTTTACTCTGACTTGATTGGTACTTCAATTGGTGCCATCGCAGGTACTTCGAACGTAACGACTTATGTTGAGTCTGCTGCTGGTATTGGTGCAGGTGGACGTACTGGTTTGACAGCCTTGGTTGTAGCTATCTGTTTTGCGATCTCAAGCTTCTTTAGCCCACTTCTAGCGATTGTACCAACAGCCGCTACAGCTCCAATCTTGATTATCGTTGGAATTATGATGTTGGCTAGCTTGAAATATCCATTGGGACGATATGTCTGAAGCGGTTCCTGCTTTCTTCACATCTATCTTTATGGGATTCAGCTACTCTATCACCCAAGGGATTGCGGTTGGTTTCTTGACTTACACTTTGACTAAGCTTGTCAAAGGTCAAGCTAAAGATGTTCATGTCATGATTTGGATTTTGGATGCCTTGTTTATCCTTAACTACATCAGTATGGCCTTATAATAGGATAACCCAGGGGGATTTTCCCCCTTTTTTAATACAAAGGAGATGGGTGATGAAAGAGAAAAATATGTGGAAAGAATTATTGAATCGTGCAGGCTGGCTGTTAATCTTTTTGCTGGCGACAATTTTATATCAGATTCCTATAGGGGTTACTGCTATTTTAACCTTAAGAGAAGTACCGCTATTACAGTCAGGACTGATAGTTGCTGGTATTTCGATTGTGGTTCTGGTGCTATTTATTATTGGAGCTCGTAAAACGCAATTAGCAAGTTTTAATTTTTCATTTTTTAGAGCTAAGGATTTGGCACGTTTGGGATTAAGTTATTTAGTCATTATCTGTTCAAATATACTTGGTTCTATCTTGTTACAACTGTCAAATGAGACGACAACAGCTAACCAGTCTCAGATTAACGATATGGTTCAGAATAGTTCTCTGATTTCTAGCTTCTTCTTGCTAGCCTTGCTTGCTCCGATTTGTGAGGAAATCTTGTGTCGTGGGATTGTTCCTAAAAAGATTTTCCGAGGCAAGGAGAACTTGGGATTTGTAGTCGGTACGATTGTGTTTGCTTTATTGCATCAACCAAGTAATTTACCTTCTTTATTGATTTATGGAGGTATGTCGATCGTTCTGTCTTGGACGGCTTACAAGACCCAACGTTTGGAAATGTCGATCTTACTTCACATGATTGTTAATGGGGTTGTTTTCTGTTTGTTGGCTCTCGTGGTGATTTTGAGTCGGATATTAGGGATTTCTGTTTAAGATTTTTGACAATTGCTTACTTGTTTCTACTGGGAAAAAGATGAATGCAATCGTGTCCATCTTTTTCTTTTTATGGTAAAATAGAGAAATAATATGGTGAAGAGCCTTGAGGGAGTGACCGATATGTCAACTAAAGCTAATCATGTAAAGACAGCTATTTGCGGAATTATCAATGTAACCCCAGATTCCTTTTCGGATGGTGGTCAATTTTTTGCGCTTGAGCAGGCGCTCCAGCAGGCTCGTAAATTGATAGCAGAAGGGGCTAGTATACTAGATATCGGCGGAGAATCGACTCGGCCGGGAAGTAGCTATGTTGAGATAGAAGAGGAAATCCAGCGTGTTGTTCCAGTGATCGAAGCGATTCGCAAGGAAAGTGATGTCCTCATTTCCATTGATACTTGGAAAAGTCAGGTGGCAGAGGCTGCTTTGGCTGCTGGTGCCAATCTAGTCAATGATATCACTGGTCTCATGGGTGATGAAAAAATGGCCCATGTGGTTGCTAAGGCTGGTGCGAAAGTAGTCATTATGTTTAATCCAGTTATGGCTCGACCTCAGCACCCTAGCTCGCTCATATTTCCTCATTTTGGTTTTGGACAAGCTTTTACAGAGGAAGAGTTAGCTGACTTTGAAAAATTGCCAATCGAAGACTTGATGGAGGCTTTCTTTGAACGAGCACTAGCGAGAGCAGATCAAGCTGGGATTGCACAAGAAAATATCCTGTTGGATCCAGGAATTGGCTTTGGTTTGACCAAGAAAGAAAATCTGCTTCTTTTACGGGATCTGGATAAACTACATCAGAAAGGCTATCCAATCTTTCTCGGAGTGTCGCGCAAGCGGTTTGTCATCAATATTCTTGAAGAAAATGGCTTTGAAGTTGATCCTGAGACAGAGCTTGGTTTCCGAAATAGGGACACGGCTTCGGCTCATGTAACCAGTATCGCTGCGAGACAGGGTGTGGAAGTGGTGCGCGTGCATGATGTAGCTAGTCACAGGATGGCAGTTGAAATTGCCTCCGCCATTCGTCTGGCTGATGAAGCGGAAAATTTAGATTTAAAACAATATAAATAAGATGAAAGAAATCGAAAACAATCAGTGGATTGCTAATTATCGGACGGATCAACCGCATTTTGGCTTGGAACGAATGGTGGAACTGTTAGCGTTGCGTGGTAATCCCCATCTCAAACTCAAGGTCATCCATATCGGAGGGACCAATGGCAAGGGTTCGACCATTGCTTTTTTGAAAAATATGCTAGAAAAGCTAGGCCTGAGAGTTGGTGTTTTCAGCTCGCCCTATCTCATTCATTATACAGACCAGATTAGCATCAATGGGGAATCCATTCCCAAGGCTAGGCTAGAAGACCTCATAGCAGACTATCAGTCTTTGCTGGAGGGAGAAGCGGCCGCTAATTTACAGGGCACAACCGAGTTTGAGATTATCACAGCCATAGCCTATGACTACTTTGCCTCAGAGCAAGTAGATGTGGCTATCATGGAAGTGGGCATGGGTGGACTTTTGGATAGTACCAATGTCTGCCAGCCTATTCTAACAGGCATCACGACTATTGGACTGGACCATGTAGCCCTACTTGGTGACACCTTGGAATCCATAGCAGAGCAGAAAGCTGGTATTATCAAACAAGGTATTCCCTTGGTAACAGGTCGTATTGTTCCAGATGCTTTGGCTGTGATTGACCGCATTGCGGAAGGGAAAGATGTGCCGAGACTTGACTATGGGAAAGATTATCAAGTTTGTCATCAAGAGAGTGTGGTAACGGGTGAAGTCTTTGACTATACAAGTGTTGTCAGACAAGGTCGCTTCAAGACTGGCCTGCTTGGCTTGCACCAGATAGAGAATGCTGGGATGGCTATAGCTTTACTTGATAATTTTTGTCAAGAAGATGGTCGAGAGCTAGCAAGCGATCACTTGCTTGCTCAGGCCTTGGAAGAAACAAGTTGGCCGGGGCGCTTGGAAGTTGTGTCTAGAGAACCCTTGATGATTTTGGATGGGGCCCACAATCCTCATGCCATCAAGGCTTTAGTAGCAACCTTGCAAGAACGCTTTGCGGATTATCACAAGGAAATCCTCTTTACTTGTATCAAAACCAAGGCCTTGGAGGATATGTTGGATTTGTTGGAGCAAATCCCAGATACCGAGCTTACCCTGACACATTTTGACGATAGTCGGGCGACTGATGAAAGCGTGCTGAAAGAGGCAGCTAAGTCTAGAAATCTCAGCTACCAAGATTGGCAGGATTTTCTAGATCAGAAATTGACAGATAAAAAAGAAGAGAAAAAAACAGTTAGGATTGTCACGGGTTCCTTGTATTTCTTGAGCCAAGTGAGAACCTATCTGATGGAGAGGAAGAATGAGAATGGATACACAAAAGATTGAAGCAGCTGTAAAAATGATTATCGAGGCTGTCGGAGAGGACGCTAACCGCGAGGGCTTGCAGGAAACACCTGCTCGTGTAGCCCGTATGTACCAAGAGATTTTTTCAGGTCTTGGTCAAACAGCGGAGGAACATTTGTCAAAATCCTTTGAGATTATTGATGATAATATGGTGGTAGAAAAGGATATCTTTTTCCATACCATGTGTGAACACCACTTCTTGCCATTTATGGTAGAGCGCATATTGCCTACATTCCAGATGGTCGTGTGGCAGGTTTGTCTAAGCTAGCCCGTACGGTTGAAGTTTATTCGAAAAAACCACAAATTCAAGAACGTTTGAATATCGAAGTGGCCGATGCCTTGATGGAGTATTTAGGTGCTAAAGGAGCCTTTGTTGTCATTGAGGCGGAACATATGTGTATGAGTATGCGTGGTGTCAGAAAACCAGGCACTGCAACCTTGACAACAGTAGCTCGTGGTCTATTTGAAACAGATAAGGACCTTCGCGATCAGGCTTATCGTTTAATGGGACTATAAAAAAGAATCCGCTTTGGGCGGATTTTTCTAGAAAGGAATCATTATGGATCAACTGCAGATTAAGGATTTGGAAATTTTTGCCTATCATGGTCTTTTTCCTAGTGAAAAGGAATTGGGGCAGAAGTTTGTCGTTTCAGCCATCTTATCCTATGATATGACCAAGGCGGCTACAGACTTGGATTTAACGGCCTCTGTCCATTATGGAGAACTGTGTCAGCAGTGGACGACTTGGTTTCAGGAGAGCACTGAAGATTTGATTGAAACGGTAGCCTACAAACTGGTAGAACGTACCTTTGAAACTTATCCTCTTGTCCAAGAAATTAAGTTGGAACTGAAAAAACCTTGGGCACCGGTGCATTTGCCACTAGATACTTGCTCAGTAACCATTCATCGTCGCAAGCAACAGGCCTTTATCTCTCTGGGAAGCAACATGGGAGATAAGCAAGCAAACTTGGAGCGAGCCATTGACAAACTGCGAGCTCGTGGCATCCATATTCTCAAAGAGTCCAGTGTCTTGACGACGGAGCCTTGGGGTGGTGTGGAGCAAGATAGCTTTGCCAATCAAGTGGTTGAGGTGGAAACCTGGCTACCAGCACCAGTCTTGTTAGAAACCTTGTTAGCCATTGAGTCAGAGATGGGACGGGTGAGAAAAGTACATTGGGGACCTCGTTTGATTGATTTGGACTTACTCTTTGTGGAGGACCAGATCATTTATACAGATGACCTTATCTTGCCTCATCCTTACATAGCGGAACGCCTTTTTGTCCTTGAGTCCTTACAGGAAATTGCGCCTCATTTCATCCATCCGACATTAAAGCAACCGATCCGTAACTTGTATGATGCTTTGAAAAAATAGAAAAAGCTCTAGTTTTCAGTCGTTTGTAACTGAAGACTAGAGTTTTTAAAATAGGTCATTTTCTTCTGGGAGGAGGATAGTCTCTCTACCATCCATGTCTAAAACCAGTACTCTCGGGGGATAAAGAGGGTCAAAAGGATGGTTAAAATCAAAATCAATGGCTGTAGGAAGGTGTTGACTTGAAAAGTGGAAGGTAATCTTTCCATGGTTATTGAGCAATTGAAACTCGAGTTCTTCCTCCAATTCAAAGACATTTTTTAAGAAATGGTCGATGATATACCAAAAAGAGTCAATGACATCATCAGGCAAGCTGGTAACAATGCCAAAACTAGCTGACCGCATGTGGGTATTGGTAAAAGCCATATTTTTGCCCCCTTTCTTTTTCCTTATCATACAGCAAATAGGATTAAAAATCAAGAAAAGGTGATTTTTTCTTCATAAACATAGCTTCCTATGAAATTTTTTTCAAACAATCTTCAAAAAATACTTGAAAGTGTTTACAAATAGTGATAGAATGGAATAAGTGGAATCATGAAAACGAAATTTTCATACCGTCTCTTTTTTTGGAGTCTCGTGAGGTATGATATAGAAAGGAAATGGAATGAATACAGACGATACAGTAACGATTTATGATGTCGCCCGTGAAGCAGGAGTTTCAATGGCGACAGTTAGCCGTGTAGTCAATGGCAATAAGAATGTAAAAGAGAACACCCGTAAAAAAGTGCTTGAGGTGATTGACCGTTTGGATTACCGTCCAAATGCAGTGGCGCGTGGTCTTGCAAGTAAAAAGACAACCACTGTCGGTGTCGTGATCCCCAATATTACCAATGGCTATTTCTCAACGCTTGCTAAAGGGATTGACGATATCGCTGAAATGTACAAGTACAATATCGTCCTTGCTAATAGTGATGAGGATGATGACAAGGAAGTTTCAGTTGTCAATACCCTGTTTTCTAAGCAAGTGGATGGTATCATCTTTATGGGCTACCACTTGACTGAAAAAATTCGTTCAGAGTTTTCTCGTTCTCGAACACCAGTTGTTCTTGCAGGAACTGTGGATGTAGAACATCAGCTTCCAAGTGTCAATATTGACTACAAACAAGCAACGATTGATGCAGTAACCTACCTTGCTAAAGAAAATGAGCGCATCGCTTTTGTTAGCGGTCCACTAGTGGATGACATCAATGGTAAGGTTCGTTTGGTTGGTTACAAGGAAGCCTTGAAAAAAGCAGGTATTTCTTATAGCGAAGGATTGGTATTTGAATCTAAATACACTTATGAAGACGGCTATGCCTTGGCAGAACGCTTGATTTCATCAAACGCAACTGCAGCAGTTGTAACAGGTGATGAATTGGCAGCAGGTGTCTTGAACGGTCTTGCTGATAAGGGTGTGTCTGTGCCAGAAGAGTTTGAAATCATTACTAGTGATGATTCACAAATCTCACGCTTTACCCGTCCAAACTTGACAACTATTGCCCAACCTCTTTATGACCTTGGTGCTATTAGTATGCGTATGTTGACTAAGATTATGCACAAGGAAGAGTTGGAAGAACGTGAAGTTCTCTTACCTCATGGTTTGACAGAACGTCGTTCGACACGAAAACGGAAATAGAAAAAATCAGGGAATCGTGAAGATTTCCTGATTTGTTTTTAGAGAAGAGACCTACCCTTCCATATAGTCTTTCAAAGCCTGTCCTGTTAATCCGGCATTGAGGGCGATGAGGAGTTTCAAACGGGCTTTTTGGGCGTTGAGTTCTTTAACAAAGAAAACGCCTGATTTTTGCAACTGTACGCCTCCACCCTGGTAGGCATAAACAGGTTCGGCAATACCGTTAAAGCATCGTGATACCAGAGCGACTGGGATTCCTTTTTGCAGAAGGCTTTCTAACTTTTCAGCCGTTTCTTTGGGAATATTACCAGCTCCGAAGGCTTGGATAATCAAACCGTCCAATTGTTCCAAATCCAGCATATCAATCAGCTCATCTGTCATACCAGCATAAGCCGAGATGATAGGGACTAATCCTTGTATGTGATCAAGGTCAAAGCGAACACGAGGTTCAGCTGTTTTAAAGTAGAGGATTTCGTGTTTCATAATCAGACCAAGTGGCCCGTGTGTTGGAGTCTGGAAGGTGCTGACGTTGGTTGTATGCGTTTTGGTAACATACTTGGCAGCGTGGATTTCATCGTTCATAACGACCAAAACTCCTTTATCAGCAGCCCTGTCATCGCTAGCCACCCGTAAAGCATTCAGATAATTATAAACACCATCACTGCCGAGTTCATTGGAGCTGCGCATGGCACCTGTTAGAACGATAGGCATATGGGGAACTTCCATGGTGTCAAGGAAATAGGCTGTTTCTTCCAAAGTGTCGGTTCCGTGTGTGATTACCACTCCATCGTAGTTAGCAGCTTCCTCTTTAATTTTCTGGTAGAGGGTCAGCATATGCTTGGGTTTGATATGGGGACTTGGCAGGTTAAAAAAGTCTAAGGCGTGGACTTGGATTCCTTCGAGGGGATTGGACACATGGTTCATGGGATTATCAGAACTCGTCACAACAACGCCAGAAGCATCGGCTTGCATGGAAATAGTTCCGCCCGTATGTAAAACAAGGATTTTCTTAGGCATGATTTACTCACTCTTTCTGAAATGTGGTATAATCATTGTATCACAAAAGGGGAGATTGGGATAGGATGGAAGTCAAAGCGGTTTTTTTTGATATCGATGGAACCTTGGTTAACGATCGCAAGAGTGTTTTGAAATCCACTAAGGACGCGATTAAAATCGTCAAAGAACAAGGGGTGCTTGTCGGTGTAGCGACAGGACGAGGACCTTTTTTTGTTAAGGAATTGATGGACGATTTGGACCTGGACTTTGCGGTAACCTACAATGGCCAGTATATCTTTACTAAAGACAGAGTCTTGTTCACGAGCCCAATTTCCAAGTTACATTTGCGCCATCTTATTACGTATGCTAAAAAAGAGGGCAAGGAGATTGCCTTAGGGACCAAGGATGCCATGTTGGGTTCTAAAATCATGTCCTTTGGTTTGGGTTCTTTTTCCCAACGAATCAGTCGCTTCGTTCCCTCAGTTTTAACTCGGACAGTGAGTCATTCCTTTAATCGTATGGTCAGCAAGGTTGTTCCCCAAAAGGAAGAAGACCTGCTTCATCTGATGAATCAGCCTATCTACCAAGTCTTGATGCTGATGACGCCGGAAGAATCTGAGAAGGCGGCAGCTGATTTTGAAGACTTGAAATTGACACGTAGCAATCCTTTGCAGCGGATGTCATCAATCAGGGAAATTCTAAATTGGAAGGTATTCGCCGAGTTGGGAAAGAATATGGCTTTGACCTCAACCAAGTCATGGCCTTTGGTGACTCAGATAATGACCTTGAAATGCTGGCTGGTGTCGGTATGTCGGTCGCTATGGGAAATGGTAGTAGCAGTGTTAAGGAAGTTGCCAAGCACATTACAACCAGCAATCAACAAGACGGAATCCACAAGGCTCTGGAACATTTTGGTGTTTTGTCTTCAGAAAAAGTCTTTGTCAGTCGTGACTATCATTTCAATAAGGTCAAGACCTTCCACCACATGATGGATGAACGAACCCAAGAAGAACCTCGAGCTTGGGATTTAGAAGGTGCAACCCACAGGGCTGGTTTTAAAATAGAAGAATTGGTGGAGTTTGTTCGAGCTGCCAGTCCTTCTGAAGAGGACTTTGGTCAAGCTCTATCGCAACTTCATCAGGCTCTTGATAAGGCAGCAGATAAAGTAGCTAAGAAGACGCCTGCTCAGCAAGATTTGATAGGGCAGGTGGATGCCTTGATTGATACGCTTTACTTCACCTACGGTAGTTTTGTCTTGATGGGGGTGGACCCAGAACGTATTTTTGACATTGTCCATCAGGCCAATATGGGGAAAATTTTCCCAGATGGCAAGGCTCATTTTGATCCAGTGACCCATAAAATCTTAAAACCAGATGATTGGGAAGAAAAATATGCTCCAGAACCTGCTATTAAAAAGGAACTGCAGCGTCAGCTCAAGGCTTATGAACGCCATAAAGAGAGAAATAAACAGTAAAGAAAAAGGAGCTCTGAGCCAATGTCATTAAGTTAAGAAATTCAAATACAATTCTGTATTTGGGTTTCTTTTTTATGTGATAAACTTATAGTTAAAGGAGGGATTTCCCATGATAAAACAAATAAAAGCCCACTTGAATAATAGTATTCAGAGTATCATTGGTCAAAAAGTTGAGTTCGTCAAACAAGATGAACAGGCCTTTACTCGTAAAAGAAGTTTATCACTAGAAACTATGATTCGTACAATTCTGGGAATGGGAGGGAAATCATTGTCAAAAGAATTACTAGATGCCAAACTGACAGTTTCAAATTCAGCCTTTGTTCAAAGACGCTATCAGATAAAACCTGAGGCTTTCTATGCCCTATTTAAAGAATTTACAGTACCTATTCCACTTAACACCAATCTTCCAATATTCGCTGCAGATGGGAGTGATATCTGTATTCCTCGAAATCCTATGGATACAGAAACCTCTATCCAAACCCAAACGGATGTTAAATCCTATAATCTCATGCATATAAATGCCCTATACGACTTGACGACTGGAGTGTATCGAGATGTTTTTATTCAAGACAAACATGCACAACATGAGCGCTTAGCTCTGATTCAGATGATGGAGGCTTCTCCCTTTCGAGAAAGCTCTTGTTATTATGGATAGAGGCTATGAAAGTTACAATCTTATGGCTCATTTTCAAGAAAAAGGTTGGCTTTATATCATCCGTATTCGAGATGGAAAACAATCCATGCGTTCCTCCTTCAACTTGCCAAATACAGAGTGTTTTGATCAAACATTTTCTCTAACATTATCACGAAAGCAAACCAATCAGCTCAAAAAACTTTATCTCAACTGTCCCAATGACTATCATTTTATTCCACACAATTCTACTTTTGATTTTCTTCCAGAAACAAGTCGAAAACATGACCCTGTTGAACTATACCAACTTCCTTTTCGTATGGTGCGTTTAGAAGTGGAAGAAGGAAAATACGAAACTTTAGTGACAAATACAGACTATTCAATCCAAGAATTAAAAAATCTCTACGCCAGCAGATGGGGCATAGAGACTAGTTTTCGTGACCTGAAATACAGTGTTGGCTTGGTCAATTTTCATGCAAAAAAGAAGGAAGGGATTCTCCAAGAAATCTTTGCTCGCTTTACAAATTTTAACTTTTGTCGTTGGGTAATCTCGCAAGTTGCCATCGACAGTAATCACAAAAAACAAAGATATAAAGTGTGTTTCTCAGATGCGGCTTATGCCTGCCGTTTGTTTTTTAACGGTTCCCTTTCTTCCCTCCAGTTGAAAAACTACCTCAAGAAACAGTTATCTATTATTCGACCGAATCGAAAATATCCAAGAAAGATAAAGGCCCAATCGGTAGTTGATTTCATCTATAGAGTAACATAAATCTCAAAAAATAGGGTGAAAAAACCTTTATTTGTCATGCAAAAAAATAGAAGATACGATAGAGAATCACTTTGATGATCTCAATCACACCTCCTATTCAAGTAGTTAGATCACTAACTTAATGACATTGAGCGCTGAGCTCCTTTTCTTTGTGACTATAAGGTTTTTTCTTGTTCTCTCACAACCAGCAAATCGACCTTAGCATGGCGGAGAATGTATTCAGATGAAGAGCCAACCAAGAGGCGTTCAAAGGCGTTGAGACCAGTTGCGCCAACGAGGATGAGGTCCACTTCTTCAGCATCGGGAATAGTACGTGCCAGTAGGGTTTTTGGATTGCCCATTTCAATGACGATATGAACATCTGCCACACCAGCATCTTTAGCACGTTTTTCGTACTCTTTCATCAGACTTTCAGCGTCGACTTGGAGTTCTTCGTAAACTTCAGCATCAAAGGTGGATACGCTTTGGAGTGCGCGTGTGTCAATGACATGGGCGATGGTGAGTTTAGCGTCGTTTCGTAGAGCAGAATGAACTCCCTTGACAAAAGCCAAGTCTGCTTCTTTAGAACCATCGATTGCGACCATGATATTTTGGTAACGTTGTGCCATAATGAAACCTCCTGAAATTTTCTTACTATAATTGTAAACCTTTTCACTATAGAAGTAAAGCAAAAAAAGTATTTTTCAAAAGAATGTTAGCGCTTAAAATCTATATAAATATATGATAAAATAAAAGAAAGGATAGCAGGAAAGAAGTGAAGGGAGGGAGAATGATGAAAAACTCTTTTCAAGAAATAAAAAATTCAAATTTCCTTTATTATGGAATCATCCTAGTTTCAGTCTTGCTAGAAGTTATCATGATATGGCAATTAGAGAGTCTGGTACCGTTTCTTTATCCAGGTTTTATCGGATTTTTAGTCTTTCATGTACTCTACCATCTAATCTTATTCCTAGTTGCAAAACGAAGTGGGCGTTGGGATTACTTGATGATATGGGGACTTTTCCTCATGTTCAATCTTCTTTATGACTCCTTTTTAGGCTTGCTTTTTCTAGGTTTATCTTTTGGTATGTGATGTGACTTTCGCAAAATATCTGCTATCTTTCCTGTTTGACCTCGCTTTTAGCGAGGCTTTTCTTCTATACGAAATTAGTAACACATTTCAGTAAACTTGTCGCATTTTCTTTCTAGTGGTATAATGTTACTATCCTGACGAATTGAGGAAACAAGATGAAAGAATATAACAAGTCTAGTAAGTTAGAGCATGTTGCTTATGATATCCGTGGTCCTGTTTTGGAAGAAGCCATGCGGATGCGAGCAAACGGAGAAAAGATTTTACGTCTGAATACAGGAAATCCAGCAGAATTTGGTTTTACAGCCCCAGACGAGGTCATTCATGACTTGATTATGAATGCGCGGGATAGTGAAGGATATTCTGACTCCAAAGGCATTTTCTCAGCCCGTAAGGCCATCATGCAGTATTGTCAACTGAAGAAATTCCCAAACGTAGATATTGATGATATTTACCTTGGAAATGGTGTTAGTGAGTTGATTGTCATGTCCATGCAGGGGCTTTTGGACAACGGGGATGAAGTCTTAGTGCCAATGCCAGATTATCCTCTCTGGACAGCAGCTGTCAGCCTAGCTGGGGGAAATGCCGTTCACTATATCTGTGATGAAGCTGCAGAATGGTACCCAGATATTGACGATATCAAGTCAAAAATCACTTCCAATACCAAGGCAATCGTCCTTATCAATCCAAATAATCCAACTGGAGCCCTTTATCCTAAGGAACTCTTGTTGGAGATTATTGAGATTGCTCGTCAAAAACGATTTGATTATCTTTGCGGATGAAATTTACGACCGCATGGTCATGGATGGACATGTGCATACGCCTGTGGCGAGCCTGGCACCAGATGTTTTCTGTGTCAGCATGAACGGTCTATCAAAAATCCCACCGTATTGCTGGTTTCCGTGTGGGTTGGATGGTCTTGTCTGGACCTAAGACTCATGTCAAGGGCTATATCGAAGGGCTCAATATGCTATCCAATATGCGCCTTTGCTCTAATGTTTTGGCCCAACAAGTCGTACAAACTTCCTTGGGTGGTCACCAATCAGTCGATGAATTGCTCCTTCCTGGTGGACGAATTTATGAGCAAAGAAATTTCATCTATAATGCCATTCAGGATATCCCAGGTTTGTCTGCGGTTAAACCCAAGGCTGGACTCTATATCTTCCCTAAAATCGACCGCAATATGTACCGTATCGATGATGATGAGCAGTTTGTCCTTGATTTCTTGAAACAGGAAAAGGTTCTCTTGGTTCATGGTCGAGGCTTTAACTGGCAGGAACCAGACCACTTCCGTATCGTTTACCTTCCTCGTGTCGATGAACTAGCCCAAATCCAAGAAAAGATGACTCGTTTCTTGAAACAGTATCGTAGATAGGGCTTACATTCGAAAAAGCTGGAAACATTTGCCTAGAGCTATTGACAAAAGTGAAAGAATCAGATAGAATAGTAAAGTATGTTTAGTAACTGATCACTTTATAGCCGGCTAAACGAATACAAAATCTATGAGGAGGTATTCATCGTGAAACGTACTTATCAACCAAGTAAACTTCGTCGTGCGCGCAAACACGGATTCCGTAACCGTATGTCAACTAAAAACGGTCGTCGCGTATTGGCAGCTCGTCGTCGTAAAGGACGCAAAGTTTTGGCTGCATAATCCAAACGAACCATAACAAAAATCAGTAGGAACTCGAGTCTACTGATTTTTATTTTTGTAAAAAAGTTCAAAAAAAGGCTTTATATTTTTGCTCAAATGGTGTATAATATTTCACATACTGTAAAAAATGGAGAATAATCATGAAGAAATCAAAAGTTATGCTTTTTGGAGCTATGGCTTTGACAGCAGGTCTAGCTCTAGCGGCATGTGGGTCATCCCAATCAAGTAATGCAGACAAGACTTACTCTTATATCTTTGTCAGCAATCCTGATACCTTGGATTACATTACCTCTACACGAGACTCTACATCTAGTATCACAACCAACTTGATTGATGGTTTGTTGGAAAATGACCAGTATGGCAATCTCATCCCATCTATGGCTGAGTCATGGACAGTGTCAAAAGATGGTTTGACCTACACTTATAAAATCCGTCAGGGAGCTAAATGGTACACTTCTGAAGGAGAAGAGTATGCAGATGTAACGGCTCATGACTTTGTGACTGGTCTCAAGTATGCGGCTGATAAAAAGGCTGAAAACTTGTACTTGGTACAAGACTCTATCAAGGGTCTAGCAGACTATGTTGAAGGGAAATCATCTGATTTTGGAACTGTTGGTGTTAAGGCAGTGGATGATTACACTCTACAATACACTCTCAACCAACCTGAGACTTATTGGAACTCTAAAACAACAGCAAGTATCCTTAATCCTGTAAATGAAGCCTTCTTGAAGTCTAAGGGAGATGACTTTGGAAGTGTAACACCATCAAGTATCTTGTCAAATGGTCCTTACTTGTTTAAATCTTTCTCATCAAAATCTTTGATTGAGTTTGATAAAAACCCTAATTACTGGGATAAGGACAATGTCAAAATTGAGAAAGTGAAACTCTCTTTCTTTGACGGTTCTGACCAAGACAGCATTGCAAGAGGATTCTTGGATGGTAATTATACAGATGGCCGTATCTTCCCAACAAGTTCAGTCTTTGCTGAACTCAAGAAGGGAAATGAGGACAAAATTACCTATACACCGCAAAACTCAGTTACTTTCTATTATCTTTTCAACGTCAACCGCCAAAGCTACAAGCAAACTATGAAACAGTCTGATAAGGAAAAGACAGATTCGCGCGTAGCTATGCAAAATAAGGATTTCCGTCAGGCTATCAACTTTGCCTTTGACCGTCATGCTTATGCAGCACAGACAAATGGTGAAGATGGAGCAGACCGTATCTTGCGTAACACAGTTACACCAAGTAACTTTGTCCAAGTTGGCGATAAGAACTTTGGTGATATTGTCAATGAAAAAATTGTCAACTACGGTAAAGATTGGGCAAATATCAACCTAAACGATGGTAAGCAAGCCTTTTTGAATCCTGAAAAGGCCAAAGAGAAGTTTGCGAAGGCAAAAGAAAGTCTGCAAGCACAGGGAGTAACTTTCCCAATTCATTTGGATATGCCAGTTGACCAGACTGCTAAGTTGGATGTGCAACAGGCTGGATCGTTCAAACAAACAGTGGAAGAAACTCTTGGTAAGGATAATGTAGTCATCGATGTTATCCAACTTTCTCCAGATGAAAAAGATCAGGCAACCTACTTTGCAGATACAGCAGAACAAAAAGACTACGATATCGACATCTCAGGATGGGGTGGAGACTACTCAGATCCTAAGACTTACCTAGCTATTCTTGATCCAGAGACAGGTTCTCAGTTGAAAAACATGGGCTTGTCTGAAGGAAAAGACAAGGAAGTTAAGGACAAGATTGGTCTTGCTGACTACAAGAAACTCTTGGATCAGGCAGATGCGGAAATCACAGATACTCAAGCTCGCTATGAAAAATATGCTGAAGCCCAAGCTTGGTTGACAGATAGCGCCCTCTTCCTACCAGTTCAAAGTGGTGGAGCCAACCCAATCTTCCGCAAGACTGTACCGTTTACAGGCCCATTCTCATTCGTTGGACACAAAGGAGATGCTGACAACTACAAATATGTTGAATTGCAAAAAGAGCCAGTAACTGCTAAACAGTACCAAGAACTTTATGAAAAGTGGTTAAAAGAAAAAGCTGAGTCAAATAAAAAAGCTCAGGAAGATTTAGCTAACCACATTCAATAGTATTCCTAGTCATGCTTTTCAGTTAATACTCTTCGAAAATCTCTTCAAACCACGTCAGCGTCGCCTTACCGTGTATATGTAACTGACTTCGTCAGTTCTATCCACAACCTCAAAACAGTGTTTTGAGCTGACTTCGTCAGTTCTATCTACAACCTCAAAACAGTGCTTTGAGCAACCTGCGGCTAGCTTCCTAGTTTGCTCTTTGATTTTCATTGAGTATAAGCATAGTGGCTGGATTCAGAAAAAGGCCTTACCAGAGCTTCTTGGTTCTGGTAGGGCCTTTTCTTTATTCTTTTAAGTGATAGGAGTAGCTAGCGACAACGACGTCTTGGTGCCAACGAAGGGCGTATTTGAGTTTGAGGCTCATCTGATTGTGTAGGATATTCTGCCAAGGTTTATTAGGGATAAACTGGGGGACGAGGACAGTGACTGTATAGTTCTTTTTCTGAGCTTCCTCGGAAATCCGTTTGACGTACTTGACAGTAGGCGTGATGATGTCGCGGTAGCTAGTCTTGATGTTTCAGAGTAATGGTTGGGAAGTAATCGGCAAATTCTTGGAGAATTTCTTGATCTTTTTCTGCTGTTTCCTTGGTAGATATATGCATGGCTAGGACTTCGTCACCGATACTTTGAGCGTAGTTAATGGCTCCAACGCTGACTCGGGTGACATTTCCTACTAGGACCAGAACTAGATTGCCATCGTAGGTACGCTTTTCGATTCCTTCATAGAGACGCAGTTGTTGGGCTACTTTTTGGTAATGACTATGAATTGCCAAGAAGAGTAGGGTGAGTACGAGAATAATCGGGAAGAAAGGCCAGATATCACTGAGGCGGAAAAAGAGCAGGATGAGCACAATAGCGTAGCAAATGATTGCCCCAATGATATTAGCAAGAGCAGGTTTTAAGAAATTTGCCCCTTTTTCTTTTTTCCAATGACGAATCATCCCAGTCTGAGATAGGGCGAAGGGAACGAAGACCCCGATAGTATAAAGAGGAATCAGGCGTTCAGTATTCCCATTAAAAATGAGAAGAAGAATCATAGCCCCAAAAGCCAGAGTTAAAATTCCATTGGAGTAGCCTAGGCGATCTCCTTTTTCCATAAAGAGATGGGGCATGTATTTGTTTTTAGCCATATTGTAGGCCAGCATAGGGAAGGCTGAAAAGCCAGTATTTGCAGCTACGGCCAAAATCAAGGCTGTGGAGAATTGGAAAATATAATAGCCAAGGTGGCCTAAGAAGGAATTACCAAGGATGCCTTGAGCCATCTGTGAAAGAATAGTTTCTCCGTGTTGAGGCATAATCCCCATCCAGTAGTTTAGGAAGGTGATACCAGCAAAAAGAAAACCTAAAATCAGTGACATAATGGTCAAGGTTTGAGCGGCATTCTTTTCTTTTGGAACCTTGAAAAAGGGAACCGCATTTGAAATAGCTTCAACCCCTGTCAGAGAGGCAGAACCACTGGTAAAGGCTCTTAGAATGAGAACGATAGACAGGCTCGGAACAGCATGTCCAATAGGAGAAGTTGCCTGATAGCTGAGAGAACCTGTCACTAGTTGAAAAATTCCGTAGAGCAAGAGAAAGACAGTACTGATGATAAAGAGATAGACAGGAATCATCAGTGAACTGGCAGATTCTTTTAAGCCCCGTAAGTTCAAGAGCATGAGCAAGCAAACCAGAAAAATGGAAATGTGGAGGTTGTAGGGGTGAAGAGCAGGGAGAGCTGCTGTGATAGCGTCAGCTCCAGATGCAACGGATACCGCTACGGTTAGCATATAGTCAACCAGAAGACTACCTCCAGCGATCAAGCCAAGTTGGGGAGATAGATTTTCTCGCGTAACCATATAGGCCCCTCCACCTTGAGGGTAGGCGTGGATAATTTGACGGTAGGAAACGGTCAAGCTAGCTAGGAGCAGGAGGACAAAGAGGCCGATAGGAAGGCTCCACCATATAGCTAGAGGAGAGAGACTAACCAAGACGAGGACTACTTGCTCAGGTCCATAGGCAATGGAGGACAGAGCGTCGCTTGACAACATGCCCAGTATCGGCAGTTTTTCCCAGCAGTCTCTCCTCTCCTTCGGTTAAGGACTTAGGAGGACAATCGATGAAAGGTCTGTTTTAATTTTTGTAAACATGGTCATTTCCTTTGTTGAAAAAATTCAATAAGTGTTATTATACAGCTTTGGAAAAAGAACATCAAGAGATGATGATGGGTTTTAGAATATTTTTTTCAGATGAGGAGAGAGGTCAGTTTTTTTGCTATAATAGAAGATAGAAAATGAGGTTAGAAGAGATGATTTTTGATACACATACACACTTGAATGTAGAAGAATTTGCTGGTCGTGAGTCAGAAGAAATTACCTTGGCTGCTGAGACGGGTGTGACACAGATGAATATTGTTGGATTTGATCAACCGACGATTGAGCGTGCCTTGGAGTTGGTAGATGAGTATGACCAACTTTACGCGACTATTGGTTGGCATCCGACAGAAGTTGGGACTTATACGGAGGAAGTTGAGGATTACTTGTTGGATAAGTTAAAACATCCCAAGGTTGTGGCTTTAGGTGAAATTGGCTTAGACTACCATTGGATGACAGCGCCAAAAGAGGTGCAGGAGCAGGTTTTTCGTCGTCAGATTCAGCTATCTAAAGACTTAGATTTGCCTTTTGTTGTCCATACCCGTGATGCGTTGGAAGATACCTATGAGATTATCAAGAGCGAGGGAGTTGGCCCTCGAGGTGGCATTATGCATTCTTTCTCAGGAACTCTTGAATGGGCAGAGAAGTTTGTCGCGCTTGGTATGACCATTTCCTTCTCAGGAGTGGTGACTTTCAAGAAGGCAACTGATATCCAAGAGGCTGCTAGAGAACTTCCTTTGGATAAGATTCTGGTGGAAACAGATGCGCCCTACCTAGCTCCTGTTCCTAAACGGGGTCGTGAAAATAAAACAGCCTATACGCGCTATGTAGTTGACTTTATCGCGGATTTGCGTGGCATGACGACAGAAGAGTTAGCCACAGTAACAACTGCAAATGCAGAGCGCATTTTTGGATTGGACAGCAAGTAATGAAAGAAAAAATTTCCCAAGTTATCGTGGTTGAAGGGCGCGATGATACGACCAATCTCAAACGTTATTTCGATGTGGAGACCTATGAAACCCGAGGTTCTGCCATCAATGAACAGGATATAGAGCGGATTCAGCGCCTGCACCAACGTCAGGGAGTTATTGTATTTACAGACCCAGATTTTAATGGGGAGCGGATTCGGCGCATGATTATGACGGCTATTCCAACGGTTCAGCATGCCTTTCTCAAACGAGATGAAGCTGTTCCTAAATCAAAGACCAAGGGGCGTTCTCTGGGAATTGAGCATTCTAGCTATGAAGACCTAAAAATGGCTCTAGCTCAGGTGACAGAACAATTTGAACATGAGAGTCAGTTTGACATCAGTCGTAGCGACTTGATTCGCCTTGGTTTTCTAGCAGGGGCAGACAGCCGTAAGCGACGAGAATATCTGGGAGAGGCTCTCCGAATCGGCTATTCAAACGGCAAGCAACTCCTCAAGCGCTTAGAGTTGTTTGGGGTCACCTTGGCAGAAGTAGAAGAAGCTATGAAATCTTATGAGAATAGCTAAGCAGACCCCAAATGTAAGGGGAATGTGTTACAATAGTAGTAACAGATAATAGAAAAGAGAATAGATGAGAATTGCAGATTATAGCGTGACCAAGGCAGTGCTGGAGCGTCACGGTTTTACCTTTAAAAAATCCTTCGGACAAAATTTCCTGACGGATACCAATATTCTTCAAAAAATCGTGGATACGGCTGAAATTGATGACCAGGTCAATGTTATCGAAATCGGGCCAGGTATTGGTGCCTTGACAGAGTTTTTGGCTGAGCGTGCAGCTGAAGTCATGGCCTTTGAGATTGACCACCGTTTGGTGCCGATTTTGGCAGATACCCTACGTGATTTTGACAATGTGACCGTAGTTAACGAGGACATTCTTAAGGTTGACTTGGCGCAACATATCCAGAATTTCAAAAATCCTGACCTGCCAATCAAGGTAGTGGCTAATTTGCCTTATTACATCACGACGCCTATTCTCATGCACTTGATCGAGAGCGGCATTCCTTTTAGTGAGTTTGTTGTCATGATGCAAAAAGAAGTGGCGGACCGCATTTCAGCTCAGCCGAATACCAAGGCTTACGGTAGCTTGTCGATTGCGGTGCAGTATTACATGACTGCCAAGGTTGCCTTTATCGTGCCTCGTACGGTCTTTGTGCCAGCGCCAAATGTGGACTCAGCTATCTTGAAAATGGTGCGTCGTCCAGAGCCAGCCGTAGCAGTGGAAGACGAGAACTTCTTCTTTAAGGTTTCTAAGGCAAGTTTTACCCATCGTCGCAAGACCTTATGGAATAACTTGACAGGTTACTTTGGTAAGACTGAAGAGGTCAAGGATAAGCTGACCAAGGCCTTGGACCAAGCAGGTTTGTCACCAAGTGTACGTGGGGAAGCTCTCAGCTTGGAAGAATTTGCCAGCCTAGCAGACGCACTTAAAGGGCAAGGACTCTAAGATGCAGGGACAAATCATTAAAGCCTTGGCTGGATTCTACTATGTAGAGAGTGATGACCAAGTCTATCAAACACGCGCGCGTGGAAATTTCCGTAAAAAAGGGCATACACCTTATGTTGGGGACTGGGTAGATTTTTCTGCCGAGGAAAATTCAGAAGGCTATATCCTCAAGATTCATGAACGGAAACAGTCTGGTCCGTCCGCCTATTGTCAATATTGACCAAGCTGTGGTGATCATGTCTGTCAAGGAACCTGATTTTAACAGCAATTTGCTGGATCGGTTCTTGGTTCTTTTGGAGCACAAGGGTATCCATCCCATCGTCTATATTTCTAAGATGGATTTGTTGGAAGATAGGTCAGAATTGGATTTTTACCAACAAACCTATGGTGCTATTGGATACGATTTTGTGACCAGTAAGGAGGAACTTTTGCCCTTGTTAATAGGCAAGGTTACAGTCTTTATGGGGCAGACGGGTGTTGGAAAATCAACTCTTCTCAATAAAATCGCACCAGACCTTAATCTTGAAACAGGAGAAATCTCAGACAGTCTGGGTCGTGGGCGCCATACCACTCGAGCTGTTAGTTTTTATAACCTCAATGGGGGTAAAATCGCAGACACACCAGGTTTTTCATCACTGGATTATGAAGTGACAACGACTGAAGACCTTAACCAGGCTTTTCCAGAGATTGCTACTGTTAGCCGAGATTGTAAGTTCCGTACTTGTACCCATACCCATGAGCCGTCTTGCGCAGTTAAGCCGGCTGTTGAAGAGGGGATCATTGCCACCTTCCGTTTTGACAACTACCTGCAATTCCTCAGTGAAATTGAAAATCGCAGAGAAACCTATAAAAAAGTCAGCAAAAAAATTCCAAAATAAGGAGAAACCTATGTCTCAATACAAGATTGCTCCGTCAATTCTGGCAGCAGATTATGCCAACTTTGAACGTGAAATCAAACGTCTAGAAGCAACTGGGGCAGAGTATGCCCATATTGATATCATGGATGGTCATTTTGTACCGCAAATCAGTTTTGGTGCGGGTGTGGTCGAGAGTCTTCGTCCTCATAGCAAGATGGTCTTTGACTGCCATTTGATGGTAGCCAATCCAGAGCATCATTTAGAAGACTTTGCGCGTGCAGGTGCGGATATCATCAGCATCCATGTGGAAACAACGCCTCATATTCATGGCGCCCTCCAAAAAATTCGTTCACTCGGAGTTAAGCCTTCAGTCGTTATCAATCCTGGCACAGCAGTTGAAGCGATTAAGCATGTGCTTCACCTAGTTGACCAAGTTTTAGTCATGACAGTGAACCCAGGCTTTGGTGGGCAAGCCTTTCTACCTGAAACCATGGATAAGGTTCGTGAGTTGGTTGCCCTTCGTGATGAAAAAGGTTTGAACTTTGAAATCGAAGTGGATGGTGGGATTGATGATAAAACGATTGCTCAAGCCAAAGAAGCTGGTGCGACCGTTTTTGTAGCAGGTTCCTATGTCTTTAAGGGAGAAGTCAATGAGCGAGTACAAACTCTCAGAAAACAACTGGACTAAGGTTGCAGTTTTTGCAGGCGGAGACCGCGGTCATTATCGGACAGATTTTGCTGGTTTTGTTGGTGTGGATCGCGGCTCGCTCTGGGTCTTGGAAGAAGATTTGTCTCTTGCTCTAGCAGTCGGAGATTTTGATTCTGTGACGCAAGAAGAGCGACAGGTGATTCAAAAACGTGCCCTGCGCTTTGTTCAAGCCCAGCCAGAAAAGGATGATACAGATCTGGAATTAGCTCTCTTAACCATCTTTGAGCAAAATCCTCAGGCTCAGGTTACTATTTTTGGTGCCTTAGGGGGTCGTATTGATCATATGCTGGCCAATGTCTTTTTACCTAGCAATCCCAAGTTGGCTCCCTATATGCGTCAGATAGAAATCGAGGATGGACAAAATTTGATTGCCTACTGTCCAGAAGGGACTAGTCAGTTACAGCCTCGTTCAGACTACGACTATCTTGCCTTTATGCCAGTTCGAGATAGTCAGCTGACCATTCTCGGAGCCAAGTATGAGTTGACAGAGGAAAATTTTTTCTTTAAAAAAGTGTACGCTTCTAACGAATATATAGATAGGGAAGTTTCGGTGACTTGCCCAGATGGTTATGTGGTCGTGCTGCATAGCAAGGACAGGAGGTAGGATGGAAAGTTTACTTGTTCTATTATTGATCGCCAACCTAGCTGGACTCTTTCTGATTTGGCAGAGGCAGGATAAGCAGGAAAAACATCTGACCAAGAGCTTGGAGGATCAGGCAGATCACTTGTCAGACCAGTTGGATTACCGTTTTGAACAAGCCAGACAAGCCAGCCAGTTGGACCAAAAAGATTTGGAAGTGGCTGTCAGCGACCGTTTGCAAGAAGTGCGAATCGAATTGCACCAAGGTCTGACGCAAGTCCGTCAAGAAATGATAGATAGTCTCCTCCAAACCAGAGACAAGACTGACCAACGTCTCCAAGCCTTGCAGGAATCAAATGAGCAACGTTTGGAACAAATGCGCCAGACAGTCGAGGAAAAACTAGAAAAGACCTTGCAGACGCGCTTGCAAGCTTCCTTTGAGACAGTTTCCAAACAACTGGAGTCTGTCAATCGTGGCCTTGGAGAAATGCAGACAGTTGCCCGTGATGTCGGAGCTCTCAACAAGGTTCTCTCTGGCACCAAGACACGAGGAATTCTGGGGGAATTGCAATTGGGGCAAATCATCGAAGACATCATGACCCCTGCCCAGTATGAACGAGAATATGCAACGGTTGAAAACTCCAGTGAACGAGTGGAGTATGCCATCAAGTTACCTGGCCAAGGCGACCAAGAATATGTCTACCTACCGATTGACTCCAAGTTTCCACTGGCAGATTATTACCGCCTAGAAGAAGCCTATGACGCAGGTGACAAGGATGATATTGAACGCTGTCGCAAGTCACTCTTAGCAAGTGTCAAGCGCTTTGCCAAGGATATCACGAGCAAGTACATAGCACCGCCTCGGACGACCAATTTTGGAATCTTGTTTGTTCCGACAGAAGGTCTCTATTCAGAAATCGTCCGCAATCCGGTCTTCTTTGATGATTTGAGAAGGGAGGAGCAGATTATTGTCGCAGGTCCAAGTACCCTATCAGCTCTTCTTAACTCCCTATCAGTTGGCTTCAAAACCCTTAATATTCAAAAAAGTGCCGATCATATCAGCAAGACTCTTGCTAGCGTCAAGACTGAGTTTAGCAAGTTTGGTGGTATTCTGGTCAAGGCACAAAAACATCTTCAACATGCCTCTGGCAATATTGATGAATTATTAAACCGTCGCACCACAGCTATCGAGCGGACGCTCCGTCACATTGAGTTGTCAGAAGGTGAGCCTGCGCTTGATCTACTCCATTTCCAAGAAGATGAGGAAGAATATGAAGATTAGTCACATGAAAAAAGATGAGCTGTTTGAAGGATTTTACCTAATCAAATCAGCTGACCTGAGGCAAACTCGAGCTGGGAAAAACTACCTAGCCTTTACCTTCCAAGATGATAGTGGCGAGATTGATGGGAAGCTCTGGGATGCCCAACCTCATAACATTGAGGCCTTTACCGCAGGTAAGGTTGTCCACATGAAAGGGCGCCGAGAAGTTTATAACAACACCCCTCAAGTCAATCAAATTACTCTCCGCCTGCCTCAACCTGGTGAATCCAATAATCCAGCTGATTTCAAGGTCAAGTCACCAGTTGATGTTAAGGAAATCCGTGACTATATGTCACAAATGATTTTTAAAATTGAAAATCCTGTTTGGCAGCGAATTGTCCGAAATCTCTACACCAAGTACGACAAGGAATTCTACTCTTATCCAGCTGCTAAGACCAACCACCATGCCTTTGAAACAGGCTTGGCTTATCATACGGCGACCATGGTGCGTTTGGCTGATGCTATTAGCGAGGTCTATCCTCAGCTCAATAAGAGTCTGCTTTATGCGGGGATTATGTTGCATGATTTGGCGAAAGTCATTGAGTTGACGGGACCAGACCAGACTGAGTATACAGTGCGAGGCAATCTCCTTGGGCATATTGCTTTGATTGATAGCGAAATTACTAAAACAGTGATGGAACTCGGCATCGATGATACCAAGGAAGAAGTCGTTTTGCTTCGTCACGTCATCCTCAGTCACCACGGCTTGCTTGAGTATGGAAGTCCAGTCCGTCCACGCATTATGGAAGCAGAGATTATCCATATGATTGACAATCTGGATGCAAGCATGATGATGATGTCAACAGCTCTTGCTTTGGTGGATAAGGGAGAGATGACCAATAAAATCTTTGCAATGGACAATCGTTCCTTCTATAAACCAGATTTAGATTAATGATTTAAGAAAATGAGCATTTTTTAGGATAAGAATGTTCGTTTTTTTTATGTGAATATGGTATAATAAGTAAAAGACAAAAATTAATATTCTTCGAAAATCTCTTCAAACTAGGGTAGCATCGCCTTATCGTATGTATATATGTAGGTATATTACAGACTTTGTCAGTTCTATCGACAATCTCAAAACAGTGTTTTGAATCGCCAGCGACCAGCTTTCTAGTTTGCTTTTTGATTTTTTGAATAAAAATGGAATAGGAAATAGAAATGAAATTAAGAAGAAGTGATCGGATGGTTGTCATTTCCAACTATTTGATTAATAATCCTTATAAACTAACTAGTCTCAATACTTTTGCTGAAAAGTATGAATCTGCTAAATCATCTATCTCAGAAGATATCGTCATTATCAAACGCGCCTTTGAGGAAATCGAAATCGGCCACATCCAGACTGTGACTGGGGCTGGCGGAGGTGTTATCTTTACACCCTCTATTTCGAGCCAAGATGCCAAGGAAATGGTTGAGGACTTGCGTGCCAAGTTGTCAGAAAGTGACCGTATCTTGCCAGGTGGCTACATCTACCTGTCTGATTTGCTTAGCACACCAGCCATCTTGAAAAATATTGGTCGCATTATTGCCAAGAGCTTTATGGACCAAAAAATTGATGCGGTTATGACCGTAGCGACTAAGGGTGTGCCACTTGCAAATGCAGTTGCCAATGTCCTCAATGTTCCTTTTGTCATTGTGCGCCGTGACTTGAAAATTACCGAAGGTTCAACTGTCAGTGTCAACTATGTATCAGGTTCGAGTGGTGACCGTATCGAGAAAATGTTCCTTTCAAAACGTAGTCTCAAGGCAGGAAGCCGTGTCTTGATTGTGGATGACTTCTTGAAAGGTGGCGGAACTGTCAATGGGATGATCAGCCTCTTGCGTGAGTTCGACTCAGAACTGGCGGGTGTAGCGGTCTTTGCGGATAATGCTCAAGAAGAACGTGAAAAGCAGTTTGACTACAAGTCACTCTTGAAGGTAACCAATATTGATGTCAAGAATCAAGCCATTGATGTTGAGGTTGGCAATATCTTTGACGAAGATAAATAAGAGATAGAACTAAAGGTTGGAACGATTGTCCCAGCCTTTCTTTGCAAATAGAATAGAAGGAAACTTATGAAAACACCATTTATCAATAAAGAAGACTTAGAAGCGATTGTTGCCGAGTTCCCGACTCCCTTTCACTTGTATGATGAGAAGGGAATTCGTGAGAAGGCAAGGGCCGTCAACCAAGCCTTTTCGTGGAACAAGGGCTTTAAGGAATATTTTGCAGTTAAGGCTACTCCAACTCCAGCTATTTTGAAAATTCTCCAAGAGGAAGGTTGTGGTGTGGACTGCTCTAGTTATGTGGAACTTTTGATGAGCCATAAACTGAATTTCCCTGGTTCTGAGATTATGTTCTCTTCAAACAACACGCCAGACAAGGAATATGCCTATGCGCGTGAATTAGGTGCGACCATTAACTTGGATGCCTTTGAAGATATTGAACATCTAGAGCGTGCAGCAGGCATTCCAGAAATTATCTCTTGTCGTTATAATCCTGGAGGCGTTTTTGAACTGGGGACAGACATCATGGACAATCCTGGAGAAGCCAAGTTTGGCATGACCAAGGACCAGCTCTTTGAAGCCTTTGCCATTTTGAAGGAAAAAGGAGCCAAGACTTTTGGTATTCACTCCTTCCTAGCATCTAATACCGTCACCCATCTCTATTATCCAGAGTTGGCTCGTCAGCTTTTTGAATTGGCTGTTGAAATCAAGGAAAAGTTGGGCATTTCGCTAGACTTTATCAATCTTTCTGGCGGTATTGGTGTCAACTATCGTCCAGACCAGGAGCCAAATGATATCGCCTTGATTGGTGAGGGGGTTCGTAAGGTTTATGAAGAGGTTCTTACGCCAGCAGGTCTTGGTCAGGTCAAGATTTTCACCGAATTGGGTCGCTTTATGTTAGCTCCTCACGGTGCTTTGGTCACAAGAGTTACTCATAAGAAGAAAACCTACCGTACCTATCTAGGTGTGGATGCATCAGCAGTCAACCTCATGCGTCCAGCTATGTACGGAGCTTACCATCATATTACTAACGTGACCCATCCAGATGGACCAGCTGAAGTGGTAGATGTGGTTGGTTCACTCTGTGAAAACAATGATAAATTTGCAGTGAATCGCGAACTGCCTCATACAGAAATCGGTGATTTGCTGGTAATTCATGATACAGGTGCTCACGGTTTTTCAATGGGCTACCAGTACAACGCCAAACTTCGTTCTGCGGAAATCCTCTATACCGAAGAAGGTAAAGCCCGTCAAATCCGCCGTGCAGAGCGCCCTGAGGACTACTTTGCAACCTTGTATGGCTTTGATTTTGAAGAATAAAATGATAAGTAATTGAAAATGAAATTGAAAAACAGATTGCTTTCTAAAAAATAGGCAAAAATCTTGTTTTTCCTTCAAGTCATGATATAATAAAACTATAAACGTTTTCAAGGAAGGTAACGATATGTCTGAAGAAACAATTGATTATGGACAAGTGACAGGAATGGTGCATTCGACAGAAAGTTTTGGGGCGGTAGATGGCCCTGGTATTCGCTTTATTGTCTTTTTGCAGGGCTGTCACATGCGTTGCCAGTATTGCCATAACCCGGACACTTGGGCTATGGAGTCCAATAAATCACGTGAACGGACGGTAGATGATGTCTTGACAGAAGCCTTGCGTTACCGCGGTTTCTGGGGAGACAAGGGAGGAATCACTGTCAGTGGAGGAGAAGCCCTCTTGCAGATTGATTTCCTGATTGCCCTCTTCACTAAGGCTAAGGAACAAGGAATCCACTGTACCTTGGACACCTGTGCCCTTCCTTTCCGTAATAAACCACGTTACCTTGAGAAGTTTGACAAACTCATGGCTGTCACTGACTTGGTTCTCTTAGATATCAAGGAAATCAACGAAGAACAGCACAAGATTGTCACTAGCCAAACCAATAAAAATATCTTGGCTTGTGCCCAGTATCTATCAGATATTGGAAAACCTGTCTGGATTCGCCACGTACTAGTTCCAGGATTGACAGACAGAGACGACGACTTGATTGAACTTGGTAAGTTCGTCAAGACCCTCAAAAATGTTGATAAGTTTGAAATTCTACCTTATCACACCATGGGAGAATTCAAGTGGCGTGAACTGGGAATTCCATATTCCCTCGAAGGGGTTAAACCACCAACAGCAGACCGAGTCAAGAACGCTAAAAAACTCATGGATACCGAAAGTTACCAAGACTATATGAAACGTGTACATGGATAAAAAGAAGCCTGATGGAAACATCGGGCTTTTGATACTCAATGAAAATCAAAGAGCAAACTAGGAAGCTAGCCGCAGGCTGCTCAAAACATGGTTTTGAGGTTGTGGATAGAACTGACGAAGTCAGTAACATATATACGGCAAGGCGAAGCTGACGTGGTTTGAAGAGATTTTCGAAGAGTATGACTTGCAAAAAGACTTAGCAAACTAGCTAAGCCTTTTTCTTCTTATCTCGAACGTTGTTTTCCAGCGTTGCGATTTTTGTGTTTTTTCTTGCTTGTGATAGCAGTTGGTTGTTCAGGGGTAACGTCTTTTCGTCCACTTGGTTTAGAGAAAGCACTTGCTTTTGGTGGATTCTTCGCCAGTTCTTCACGGACTTTTTTGCGAAGTTTTGGACGAACGATATAGTTGACGATAAACTGTTGGAGAATCATCATGAAACCACCGACAACCCAATAAAGAGTGACACTAGCTGGTGAGATGAGGGAGAAGCCGGCAATCATGACTGGGCTCACGTAAGCCATTTTCTTGATTTGATCTCTTTGCGTTTCATCTTCTACTCCGTGAAGTGAAAGGAGTGATTGAAGATAGTAAAGGACACCAGCGCAGGCAGCTAAAATCATACTTGGAGAGCCTAGAGGAATTCCTAGGTAACTTGCTTGAGCAACACCTTCAGTATGTTGGGCAGCAAAGTAAATTGCAGAGAAGAAAGGCATTTGAAGGAGGATAGGGAAACATCCTACACCACCAAACATGCTGATGCCGTGTTCTTTTTGAGCGGCAAAGAGAGCTTGTTGGGCTTCGAGTTTTTCTTCTTGAGTAGTTGCTTCTTTGAGACGTGTTTGGTGTGGCTCAAGGACGTGCTTGAGGGCGTTCATCTTTTCAGAGTGAAGCGTTGCCTTCCATGATTGGTAGATACCAAGTGGCAAGATAATCAAGCGCACGATAATGGTTACGATGATGATAGCGACACCGAAGCCTAGACCTTTATCAGTAGCGAAGTACTTGATAGCTTCAGCCATAGGCGCTCCGATAGTATTCCAAATAAATCCTATTGGCTTTCCTGTGGCTTTATCGACGCTAACACAGCCAGTCAAGACAAGCAACATAGACACTCCCATAGCCGAGAGTGCAAAACGTTTAATAGATTTCACTGTTTTTATTCCTTCTTTAAAAATTATACCTTTCTATTCTACTGTTTTTTTACAAAATATACAATAGTTCTAGAGACCTAATTTGCGATTTTAAAGTCAGGGTAGGGAGGAAAGTTGCTCAGTTTGACATCTAAGTAACTGACTTTTGAAAAAGGTGTCGGTCCTTTTCGGATTTCTTGGATAAATTTCGCCATGGTAGCAGATGAGTCTGCTTGGGCTAAGATTTCCACTGTGCCATCGTCGTTATTCCATACTCGACCTGTGATACCACCAATTTCAAGTGCCAAGCTGTAAACACCCCAACGAAAGCCGACTCCCTGTACCCTACCTTGGGCAATCATTCTAACCTTTTGCATACCAAACCCCTTTGATTGTGTTATAATATTTCTATGACTATTATAACCTCAAAAGCCAATTCTGTGGTAAAAAATGCCAAAAAATTACATCAAAAAAAATACCGCAAGTCTGCTTATTTGATTGAAGGCTGGCACTTGTTTGAAGAAGCTGTCCAAGCTGGAGTTACGATTGAGAAAATCTTTGCCCTAGAAAGTTACCGAGATCAGTTAGCTGCTTTTCCGCAAACTGTCTGGGTGTCAGAGGATATTCTGCTAGATTTAGCGGATTCTCAGACTCCACAGGGCATTGTTGCGGTGGTTCAAAAAGAAGAAGTAGGACAAGCTGATTTTAGTCAGGGTAAGTTTTTATTTTTGGAAGATGTGCAAGATCCTGGTAATGTGGGAACTATCATTCGGACTGCGGATGCAGCAGGCTATACAGGAGTGATTGTTTCAGATAAGTCGGCAGACATCTACAGTCTCAAGACTCTACGTTCCATGCAAGGCAGTCATTTCCATCTACCAATTTATCGGATGTCGAGTCAAGCGCTTCTCGAGGAAGCTAAAAAAGCGGGTATTTCAGTCCTAGCGACCACTCTTTCCAAGGATTCTAAAGACTATCGTGACTTGCCTCATTTAGATCAGTTTGTCTTGGTTATGGGAAATGAGGGTCAAGGAATTAGTCCCCTCATGGCTGAAAGTGCAGATCAATTGGTCCATATTAGTATGAAGGGGCAGGCGGAGAGTTTGAATGTTGCAGTTGCAGCAGGTATTTTAATTTTCCATTTAAGCTAATTTTAACTTTCTTTGTTATAATCAAGGAAAGATGTTCATAGAGAAGGAGAAAAGATGAATCACACTATTATTCATGACCGCGCAGGTCTCAATCAATTTTACGCTAAGGTTTATGCCTTTGTTGGTCTGGGAATCGGACTATCCGCTTTAGTATCAGGTCTTATGTTGACGGTCTTTCAATCTCAGTTGGTTTACTTTTTGATGCAGGGACGTCTCTGGTTGACCATTGCTACTTTTGCGGAGTTGGCCTTGGTTTTCGTTGCCAGTAGTATGGCTTCAAAGAATAGTCCAGCGGCTCTTCCAGTATTTACTTTACTCCGTTTTAAACGGCTTTACCCTTAGTTTTGTGGTGGCCTTCTATACTCCAGGTACAGTTTTATCTGCCTTTGTATCGAGCGCCCTTCTCTTCTTTGTTATGGCGGCAGTGGGTATCTTCACCAAGAAAGATTTGAGTGGTCTTGGTCGAGCGATGATGGCAGCTCTCATCGGTTTGCTGATTGCTATGGTAGTCAATATTTTCTTAGCTAGCGGTTTCTTTGATTATATGATTAGCGTAGCCATGGTTTTGGTTTTCTCAGGGTTGATTGCTTGGGACAACCAAAGGATTCGCCTTGCTTATGAGCAATCACAAGGTCGTGTAGCGACAGGTTGGGTTGTGTCAATGGCTCTCAGTATTTATCTTGATTTTATCAATCTCTTCCTAAGTATTCTACGTATCTTCGGTCGTAATGACTAAAAGGTCCAAGACATCAGTGTTCGAAGGAGCACTGATTTTTTCATCTTTGCTCTTTCCTTTTCTTGGAAATAGGTGTATAATGCTTTTAACTAATTTTTGAGGAGTAGTTTATGAAGAAAAGTTTTATTCATCAACAAGAAGAGATTTCCTTTGTCAAAAACACTTTTACCCAGTATTTGAAAGATAAGTTAGAAGTTGTCGAAGTTCAAGGTCCTATCTTGAGCAGGGTCGGCGACGGGATGCAGGATAATTTATCAGGTGTGGAGAATGCCGTATCGGTCAAGGTTCTCCAAATCCCTGATGCTACTTATGAAGTGGTACATTCACTTGCTAAATGGAAACGCCATACCTTGGGTCGTTTTGGTTTCGGTGAGGGTGAAGGTCTTTTCGTCCACATGAAGGCCCTTCGTCCAGACGAAGATTCTCTGGATGCGACTCACTCTGTTTATGTTGACCAGTGGGATTGGGAAAAAGTCATTCCAAATGGTAAACGTAACATCGCTTACCTAAAGAAACAGTTGAGAAGATTTATAAGGCTATTCGCCTTACGGAGCTAGCTGTTGAAGCCCGCTATGATATCGAATCCATCTTGCCAAAACAAATCACTTTCATCCATACAGAAGAGTTGGTAGAACGCTACCCAGACTTGACACCGAAAGAACGTGAAAATGCTATCTGTAAAGAATTTGGAGCAGTCTTCTTGATTGGTATCGGTGGGGAATTGTCAGACGGTAAACCGCACGATGGACGTGCACCAGACTACGATGACTGGACAAGTGAGTCTGAAAATGGCTACAAGGGTCTAAATGGTGATATTCTTGTCTGGAATGAATCACTAGGTGGAGCTTTTGAGTTGTCTTCTATGGGGATTCGTGTAGATGAAGAAACCCTTCGCCGTCAGGTAGAAATCACAGGTGATGAAGACCGCTTGGAATTGGAATGGCACAAGGCTTTGTTGAATGGCTTATTCCCATTGACAATCGGTGGAGGAATTGGACAATCTCGTATGGCCATGTTCCTTCTTCGTAAGAAACACATCGGAGAAGTGCAAACAAGTGTTTGGCCTCAGGAAGTCCGCGATACTTACGAAAATATTTTGTAGAGAATCGAACCGTAAGGTTCGGTTTTCTTTCTCTTTTCGCTCATAATTTGGTATAATAAACGGTATGAAAATCGTATCAGGAATCTATGGGGGACGTCCCCTCAAGACACTAGAAGGCAAGACGACAAGACCTACTTCGGATAAGGTTAGGGGAGCCATTTTTAACATGATTGGTCCCTACTTTGAAGGGGGACGAGTTTTGGACCTTTATGCAGGTAGTGGTGGTTTATCTATTGAAGCAGTATCGCGTGGCATGTCCAGTGCTGTTTTGGTGGAACGAGACCGTAAGGCTCAGGCTATTGTGGCTGAAAATATTCAGATGACCAAGGAAGTTGGGAAATTTCAACTTCTTAAAATGGATGCAGAAAGGGCATTGGAACAGGTATCTGGGGGATTTGACCTCATTTTCTTAGACCCTCCTTATGCCAAGGAACAAATCGTAGCAGATATTGAAAAAATGGCTGAGAGAGAGCTTTTTCTGAAGATGTTATGGTGGTTTGTGAGACAGATAAAATGGTAGAACTTCCAGAAGAAATTGCTTGTCTTGGAATCTGGAAAGAAAAAATTTATGGAATTAGTAAGGTGACAGTCTATGTCAGATAAGATTGGCTTATTCACAGGTTCATTTGATCCGATGACAAATGGGCATCTGGATATCATTGAACGGGCGAGCAGACTCTTTGATAAGCTCTATGTCGGTATTTTTTTTAATCCCCACAAACAAGGATTTCTTCCTATCGAAAATCGTAAACGGGGGTTAGAAAAGGCTGTGAAACATTTGGAAAATGTTGCAGTCGTGTCTTCTCATGATGAATTGGTAGTTGATGTTGCAAAAAGACTGGGGGCTACTTGCCTAGTGCGTGGTTTGAGAAATGCGTCGGATTTGCAATATGAAGCCAGTTTTGATTACTACAACCATCAGCTGTCTCCTAATATAGAGATCATTTATTTACATAGTCGACCTGAACATCTCTATCTCAGTTCATCCGGTGTCAGAGAACTTTTGAAGTTTGGTCAGGATATTGTTTGCTATGTTCCCGAGAGTATTTTGGAGGAAATAAGAAATGAAAAAAAAGATTAGATGGCCCTTATATGTCATTGCGGCCTTGATTGTGACCTTCTTGGCATTTGTAGTGCCCTTGCCCTACTATATAGAAGTTCCAGGTGGTTCGGAAGATATTCGCCAAGTCCTTAAAGTCAATGACACAGAAGATAAGGAAGCTGGTGCCTATCAATTCGTTACGGTTGGTGTCCAGCACGCTACTTTAGCCCATATGATTTATGCTTGGTTGACGCCTTTTACAGATATTCGTAGTGCCCAAGAGACTACAGGTGGTTCTTCCGATGTTGAATTTATGCGGATCAATCAATTCTACATGCAAACATCGCAAAATATGGCCAAATATCAAGGGCTAAAAACAGCTGGTAAAGATATTGAACTAAAATATCTTGGGGTTTATGTTTTGACTGTGACGGATAATTCGACCTTTAAAGGGATTCTCAACATTTCTGATACGGTCACAGCAGTCAATGATCAAACCTTTGACAGTTCCAAAGACTTGATTGATTACGTCAATTCTCAAAAACTAGGGGACTCCGTCAAGGTCACTTATGAAGAGGATGGGCAAACCAAGTCTGCAGAAGGAAAAATCATTACGCTAGAAAATGGAAAAAATGGAATTGGAATCGGCTTGATTGACCGTACAGAAGTGACCAGTGATGTCCCAATTCGCTTTTCAACAGCTGGAATCGGCGGTCCAAGTGCAGGTCTCATGTTTAGTCTGGCCATCTATACCCAAATAGCTGACCCTGGCCTTCGTAATGGCCGCATTGTTGCCGGTACCGGAACTATTGACCGCGATGGGAATGTGGGGGATATTGGAGGTATTGATAAAAAAGTTGTAGCTTCGGCTAGAGAAGGTGCCGCGATTTTCTTTGCCCCGGATAACCCTGTTAGCGAAGAAGAACAAAAAGCGCATCCTGATGCTAAAAACAACTACCAAACAGCCCTAGAAGCAGCCAAAACAATCAAGACAGATATGAAAATCGTGCCAGTTAAAACCCTACAAGATGCAATTGATTACTTGAAAAATAATCCCTAGTTTTAAGTTAAGTTTCCAAACTAGCGCACAAACAGAGAAGATGGTATAATAGTCAAATGGTTCAATTATTATTCACTCTAAGTAGTCACATGCTCTTTATTTATGTGAGTTTTTACCTTTTAAAGGATCTTGTTAGATGGGAAAAGGTTTTAAAAGTGACAACTGAAAATACAGGAAAAGTTCGTTTACTAGTAGCCTTTTTCAGTATTGTAATGGGCTACATCTTGAGTTCTTTCTTTATCAGCCTATATCAGTTGTGGCAAGAAGCGCTTAGAGGATTATTATAAAATCAAATGTAAAGGAAATAAGTATGGAAAAAATTGTGGTTCAAGGTGGCGATAATCGTCTGGTAGGAAGTGTTACGATTGAAGGAGCAAAGAATGCAGTCTTACCTTTGTTGGCAGCGACTATTCTAGCAAGTGAAGGAAAGACCGTCTTGCAGAATGTTCCTATCTTGTCAGATGTTTTCACTATGAATCAGGTGGTTCGCGGTTTAAATGCCAAGGTGGATTTTGATGAGGAAGCTCATCTTGTCGAGGTGGATGCGACTGGTGATATCACAGAGGAAGCTCCTTACAAGTATGTCAGCAAGATGCGTGCATCTATCGTTGTCTTGGGACCAATTCTTGCCCGTGTAGGTCATGCCAAGGTATCCATGCCAGGTGGTTGTACCATTGGTAGCCGTCCTATTGATCTTCATTTGAAAGGTCTAGAAGCTATGGGGGCTAAGATTAGTCAGACAGCTGGTTACATCGAAGCCAAGGCTGATTGCTTACATGGCGCTCATATCTATATGGACTTCCCAAGTGTTGGTGCAACGCAGAATTTGATGATGGCAGCGACTTTGGCTGATGGTGTGACAGTGATTGAAAATGCTGCGCGTGAGCCTGAGATTGTTGACTTAGCCATTCTCCTTAATGAAATGGGAGCCAAGGTTAAAGGTGCTGGTACAGAGACTATTACCATTACCGGTGTTGACAAACTTCATGGTACGACTCACAATGTAGTCCAAGACCGTATCGAAGCAGGAACCTTTATGGTAGCTGCTGCCATGACTGGTGGTGATGTCTTGATTCGAGATGCTGTCTGGGAGCACAACCGTCCCTTGATTGCCAAGTTGCTTGAAATGGGTGTTGAAGTAATTGAAGAAGACGAAGGAATTCGTGTTCGCTCTCAACTAGAAAATCTAAAAGCTGTTCATGTGAAAACCTTGCCTCACCCAGGATTTCCAACAGATATGCAGGCTCAATTTACAGCCTTGATGACCGTCGCAAAAGGGGAATCAACTATGGTGGAGACGGTATTTGAAAATCGTTTCCAACACCTAGAAGAAATGAGACGCATGGGCTTGCATTCTGAGATTATCCGTGATACAGCTCGTATTGTTGGTGGACAGCCTTTGCAGGGAGCAGAAGTTCTTTCAACTGACCTTCGTGCCAGCGCAGCCCTGATTTTGACAGGTTTGGTAGCACAAGGAGAAACCGTGGTTGGTAAATTGGTTCACTTGGATAGAGGTTACTACCGTTTCCATGAGAAGTTGGCGCAGCTAGGTGCTAAGATTCAGCGGATTGAGGCAAGTGATGAAGATGAATAAGAAATCAGGCTACGTAGTCAAGCGTTTACTTTTAGTTATCCTGGTACTGATTTTAGGCGTTCTAGCCCTAGGAATCGGTCTAATGGTAGGCTATGGAATCTTGGGCAAGGGTCAAGATCCATGGGCCATCCTGTCTCCAGCAAAATGGCAGGAATTGATTCATAAATTTACAGGGAATTAGGCTGGAGAACCAGCCTTTTTCTAAAGATAAGGAGAAATATGAACAAAAAAACAAGACAGACATTGATTGGCTTGCTTGTATTATTGCTTTTGTCTGCAGGGAGCTACTATATCAAGCAGCTGCAGTCGACAGCTAATAGTCCCAAAACCAAGCTTAGTCAGAAAAACAAGCGTCTGAAGCTCCTAGTAAAGAATTGGCAGAAAGTGTCTTAACAGCTGCAGTCAAAAGCCAAATAAAAGGGAACCTGGAGTGGAATGGCTCAGGTGCTTTTATCGTCAATGGTAATAAAACAAATCTAGATGCCAAGGTTTCAAGTAAGCCCTACGCTGATAATAAAACAAAGACAGTGGGCAAGGAAACAGTGCCAACCGTAGCTAATGCCCTCTTGTCTAAGGCTACTCGCCAGTACAAGAATCGGGAAGAAACTGGGAATGGTTCGACTTCTTGGACTCCACCAGGTTGGCATCAGGTCAAGAATCTAAAGGGTACTTATACCCATGCAGTCGATAGAGGTCACTTGTTAGGCTATGCCTTAATCGGTGGCTTGGATGGTTTTGATGCCTCAACAAGCAATCCTAAAAACATTGCTGTTCAAACAGCCTGGGCAAATCAGGCACAGGCCGAGGATTCGACTGGTCAAAACTACTATGAAAGCATGGTACGTAAGGCCTTGGACCAAAACAAGCGTGTCCGTTACCGTGTAACTCTTTATTATGCTTCAAACGAGGATTTAGTTCCTTCAGCTTCACAGATTGAAGCCAAGTCTTCAGACGGAGAATTGGAATTCAATGTTCTAGTTCCCAATGTTCAAAAGGGACTTCAACTGGATTACCGAACTGGAGAAGTAACTGTAACTCAGTAAAAGATAAGATAAACTCCTATGTCACTTGTGGATGTAGGGGTTCTTTTTTACTAGTTTAAGCAGGGCTAGAATAGGTACTAAGAAAAAATAATATGTACTGGACTAGATTTTGTGATATAATAAAGGATAAGATACTATTTTAGGAGAAGAACTATGGAAGACCCAAGTAGTCAGAATTTGTTGCTACAATTTGTTTTATTGTTTATCTTGACGGTGTTGAATGCCTTTTTCTCAGCCACAGAAATGGCCATGGTGTCACTTAACCGTGCGCGGGTTGAACAAAAGGCAGAAGAAGGAGATAGACGCTATATCCGTCTGCTGAAGGTACTAGAAAATCCTAACCACTTTTTATCAACCATTCAAGTAGGGATTACCCTGATTACGATTTTGTCAGGGGCGAGTTTGGCAGAGACTCTGGGACGAGAAATTGCATCTTGGCTTGGAAATGGTGAAACAGCTTATGCTATTGCAAGTTTTCTATCTTTAGCATTTTTGACTTATATTTCCATCGTTTTTGGGGAATTGTATCCTAAGAGAATCGCTCTTAATCTAAAAGATGCTTTAGCGATTCGTACAGCGCCAGTTATTATTGGGCTGGGAAAACTAGTTAGTCCCTTTGTTTGGCTCTTGTCTGCGTCTACTAATCTTTTGAGTCGCTTGACTCCTGTGGCCTTTGACGATGCTGATGAAAAAATGACCCGTGATGAAATTGCCTACATGCTGACAAATAGTGAAGAAACACTAGATGCTGACGAAATTGAGATGTTACAGGGGATTTTTTCACTAGATGAACTGATGGCCAGAGAAGTTATGGTTCCTCGAACGGATGCCTTCATGGTTGATATTAAGGATGATAGTCAAATCATTATCCAAAGTATTTTAAAACAAAATTATTCTCGTATCCCTGTCTATGATGGAGACAAGGATAACGTGATTGGGATTATTCATACCAAGAGTCTTCTTAAGGCAGCCTTTGTAGACGGTTTTGACAATATTGTTTGGAAGAAAATTTTACAAGATCCACTCTTTGTTCCTGAAACTATTTTTGTGGATGACTTGCTAAAAGAATTGCGCAATACCCAAAGACAAATGGCAATTTTGCTAGATGAATACGGTGGGATGGCTGGTTTGGTGACCCTTGAAGACCTCTTAGAGGAAATCGTTGGGGAAATCGATGATGAAACGGACAAAGCAGCAATAGATGTTCATCAGATTGGCGATGATACTTATATTGTTCAAGGTACTATGAATCTCAATGATTTTAATAGCTACTTTGATGTTGAGCTGGAAAGTGATGACGTTGATACCATCGCTGGTTATTATTTGACAGGAATTGGGAGTATTCCAACGACTGAGAAACTCAGCTATGAATTGGTCAGCCAAAACAAACAGCTTATCCTAACCAATGATAAAGTGAAAAATGGACGTGTTACCAAGGTAAAAGTCCAGATCACAGAACTTGAAATAGAAGAAGAAACAGAGTAAACTAGAGGCTTTTGTCACCATGCGTGACGAAGCTTTTTTCAGTTAATTTCAAAAGGGAATTGTGCCCTCGAAAAAACTCAGCTCTAAACTTGCACCAAAAGTTCTTTAAATCTATCCTTAATTATCTGAAGAAAAAGAAAAAAGCCCTTCAAACTGGGCTTTCTGTTCAATTGCAACTTGATAAATCAAGTTATAGAAGGCGGTAGACGGATTTGAACCGACGATCAAGCTTTTGCAGAGCCGTGCCTTACCACTTGGCTATACCGCCTTAACGTTTATTATTATACCTTGAAAATGATTTTCAGTCAATAGCTTTTTCAGATTTTTTGTGTTAATAAGCCTAAATATTCTGAAAATTCGTTTACTTTTCTTGAAATATCTTAAAATATATGGTATAATCAATAATAACCTATACTTTATAAGAGGAGTAAATAAATGAAAAAAAGTCAAGTGCTTGCTGTAGCGGGAGCTACCTTATTAGCGTCAGGAGTTCTAGCTGCGTGTTCAAACACTAGTTCAAATAATGCTAAACTAGCAAAAGATTACCAATATGTTTATCAAACAGATCCAGAAACTTTGGATTATATCGTCAGCAATATCGATTCAACATCATTCGTCACAACAAATGCTGTAGATGGTTTGTTGGCTAATGATAAATATGGTAACCTAGTTCCTTCTATTGCTGAATTATGGACAGTTTCAAAAGATGGTTTGACTTATACCTATAAAATCCGTAAGGATGCTAAATGGGTAACTGCAGAGGGAGAAGAGTACGCTCCTGTCACTGCTAAAGACTTCGTTACTGGTTTGAAACACGCCGTAGATGGAAAATCAAAAGGACTTTCAATCGTTAGCTCTTCTATTAAGGGATTAGAAGCATACATCAAGGGTGAAACAAGCGATTTTTCAACCGTTGGTGTAAAAGCACTTGATGATCAAACACTAGAATATACCTTGAACCAGCCAGAAACTTTCTGGAATGACAAGACCACTAGTGGTGTCATGATGCCGGTTAATGAAGAATTCTTAACTTCAAAAGGGGAAGGTTTTGGTGCCCCAACAGATGCTAACTCTATTCTTTATAACGGTCCATTTGTCTTAAAATCTGTAACTCCAAAATCATCTATCGAGATGGCTAAAAATGATGCTTACTGGGACAAAGAAAATGTAAAAATTGAGAACGTTAAGTTCACTTTCTGGGATGGTAAGGACCAAGATGTGATTGCCAAAGGTTTTGCCGATGGTCAATATAGCAAGGCGCGTATCTTCCCTACAAGTTCTACATATGAAAAATATGCAGCTGACTTCAAAGATAACATTTACTTTAATGAACCAGGTGAGGGTGTTGCAACTGTCAGCTTGAACTATGGCCGTACAACCTATAACCACACTGCCAAAACAAGTGATGCCCAAAGACATCTACTCAGAAAGCATTGCTAAACAAGGAATTTCGTCAAGCCTTGAACTTTGCGGTCGATCGCAATTCTTACTCAGCTCAAACAAATGGTACTGATGGAGCTGCAGTAGCCATCCGTAATACGTTTGCACCTTATAATCTTCAAGTTGGTAAGAAAACATTTGGTGAATTGGTACAAGATAGCTTGGCTAAGACAAATTCTTCTACTTGGTCAAACGTGTCTCTAGCAGATTCTCAAAATGGACTTTACAATGAAGAAAAAGCTAAAGAAGTCTTTGCTAAAGCTAAATCAAGCTTGCAAGCTGAAGGTGTTGAATTCCCAATCCACTTGGATGCCTTGGTCATTCAAGAATCAACAGCGGTTGTAAACCGTGTTCAATCATTGAAACAATCAATTGAAAAGGTATTGGGTTCAGATAATGTTGTTGTAGACTTACAACAAATGACTCAAGCAGAAGCTTTACCAATTTCATTTAGCGCTCCAACAGCTAAAGAACAAGACTGGGATATCCATACCTTGCTAGGATGGAACCCTGACTATCAAGATCCTTCTACTTTCTTGGATCAATTTGTCATTAAGGGAGGAAACACTCGTCTTTACCTTGGTATCGACCAGAGCACTGATGCATCAGTAGTGAGCAAACTTGGTTTAGCTGACTATGGCAAATTACTTGATGACGCAAACAGCGAAAACCAAGATGTTCAAAAACGTTATGAAAAATATGCAGTAGCACAAGCTTGGTTGACTGACAATGCTTTGACAATTCCAGTAATGGCTTCTCCTAAAGAAACAGCCGTTTCATATGTTTCAAAAGTTCTACCATTTAGCTCTTCATATTCAGTAGCCGGCCTTAAAGGTGAAAATTCAGGATACTTGAAGTACACTGAAGTTGGTGAAAAAGCAATCACCAAAGAAGAGTATGAAAAAGCTCGTGAAAAATGGTTGAAAGAAAAGACTGAGTCAAACGAGAAAGCTCAAAAAGAATTGGCAAGCCATGTGAAGTAAATAATTTTCAATAGAACTTTCTCTCCATGAGGAGAAGGTTCTTTTGGGATTTTTAAAGGAAATGATATGAAAAAATATATTTTTATGCGTGTTTTGCGGTCATTGGTTTCTATTTTCTTAGTAACAACCTTGACTTACACGATTATCTATACAATGGTTCCTCGAAAATTGATTTTCAAACAGGATACCAACTATAACAAGATTGCGACAACGGCTGATAAACGTGATAACTATGAGAATACCGTTTATGAGCGTATGGGCTATATCGAGTATTACGATACTAAGGAATTGCAAGAAAAAGCTAGCCAGATGGATGCTTCTGTAACAGTTGAAGCCAATGATACCAACAAGGCTATCTATGAAAAATACATCAAACAAATCGGTCATGGTTGGACCTTGGGAGAATTTACTGAAAGTGGCCAATTCTACGCTACTCGTGAAATCCCAATTTTTGAACGTGTTTTCAAATTCTATGCTAACTTGATTGACATTGATCATACAAATAAAATTCAAGACCCTGAAAATCCAGACTTGAAGCGTTACCTTCGTTTCGAAAACGATCCAGCGATCGGATGGTCTTTGGTTGGTTCAGGAACTAAACATAAATATCTCTTGTACTTCAATAGTCAGTTCCCGTTTGTGCATCAAAACTTTGTGAACATTAATTTAGGCGACTCTTATCCAACCTATGCTAATAGCCCTGTTTTACAGGTCATTACTCAAGGACAAGGGCAAACAAAAACATCTCAAGTTCAGTTCCCAACAGGTAAGAAAACTTCTTCTGTAAATATTTACTCAAGAACCTATAAATCGCCTAGTCAAGCTGACTCTCGTGAAGTAGCCAACTACGGAAAAGATGATCCTTATACAGCTACTGAAAGTAACTATCAATATCCTTCTATGATTGCCAGCTCTGCTGTTGTAGGATTGATCGGTTTGGTGATTTCTTATGCGATTGCCGTACCACTTGGTTCAGCTATGGCTCGCTTCAAGAACACTTGGATTGATAGCTTTTCAACAGGGGCTTTGACCTTCTTGATGGCTCTTCCAACAATTGCCTTGGTTTATATCATCCGTTTGGTTGGTTCTTCAATCGGCTTGCCAGATTCATTCCCTATCTTGGGTGCTGGAGATTGGCGTTCTTACGTTTTACCAGCAGTTATCCTTGGTTTGTTGGGTGCTCCTGGTACAGCTATTTGGATTCGTCGTTACATGATTGACTTGCAATCACAGGACTTTGTTCGTTTTGCTCGTGCAAAAGGTTTGTCTGAAAAAGAAATTTCAAACAAACACATCTTTAAAAATGCCATGGTTCCGCTGGTTTCAGGAATTCCTGGTGCCGTTATCGGGGTTATCGGTGGTGCAACTCTTACTGAAACAGTCTTCGCCTTCCCAGGTATGGGTAAAATGTTGATTGACTCTGTAAAAGCATCTAATAACTCTATGGTCGTTGGTCTTGTCTTCATCTTTACATGTATTTCTATCTTCTCTCTTCTTTTAGGAGATATTTGGATGACGATTATTGACCCACGTATTAAATTGACTGAGAAAGGAGGCAAATAATGTCTACAATCAATAAAGAAATTTCAGTTTGTAAAACGTGACGATTTTGCCTCTGAAACTATTGATGCACCAGCTTATTCATACTGGGGGTCAGTGTTTAGACAATTTATGAAGAAGAAATCAACTGTAGTTATGTTGGGAATCTTGGTAGCTATCATTTTGATGAGTTTCATCTACCCAATGTTTTCTAAGTTTGATTTTAATGATGTCAGCAAGGTAAACGACTTTAGTGCTCGTTATATCAAGCCAAATGCTGAGCACTGGTTCGGTACTGACAGTAACGGTAAATCGCTCTTTGACGGTGTTTGGTTCGGAGCTCGTAACTCTATCCTCATTTCTGTGATTGCGACAGTGATTAACTTGGTTATCGGTGTCTTTGTCGGTGGTATTTGGGGTATTTCAAAATCAGTTGACCGTGTGATGATGGAAGTTTATAACGTCATCTCAAACATCCCATCTCTTTTGATTGTCATTGTCTTGACTTACTCAATTGGAGCTGGATTCTGGAATCTGATTTTTGCCATGAGTGTGACAACATGGATTGGGATTGCCTTCATGATCCGTGTGCAAATCTTGCGTTATCGTGATTTGGAATACAACCTGGCGTCACGTACTTTGGGAACGCCAACCTTGAAGATTGTTGCCAAAAATATCATGCCTCAATTGGTATCTGTTATTGTGACAACCATGACTCAAATGCTTCCAAGTTTTATCTCATACGAAGCCTTCTTGTCTTTCTTCGGTCTTGGATTACCAATTACAGTGCCAAGTTTGGGTCGTTTGATTTCGGATTATTCACAAAACGTAACAACTAATGCTTACTTGTTCTGGATTCCATTGACAACTCTTGTCTTGGTATCCTTGTCCCTTTTCGTAGTTGGTCAAAACTTAGCGGATGCTAGTGATCCACGTACACATAGATAGGAGTAGAAATGACAAAGAAAAAAATGTAATTTTGACTGCTCGCGATATTGTCGTGGAATTTGACGTTCGTGACAAAGTATTGACAGCCATTCGCGGTGTTTCCCTTGAACTAGTTGAAGGAGAAGTGTTGGCCTTGGTAGGTGAGTCAGGATCAGGAAAATCTGTTTTGACAAAGACTTTCACAGGTATGCTCGAAGAAAATGGTCGCATTGCCCAAGGTAGTATTGACTACCGTGGTCAAGATTTGACAGCTCTATCTTCTCACAAAGATTGGGAACAAATTCGTGGTGCTAAGATTGCGACTATCTTCCAGGACCCAATGACTAGTTTGGACCCAATTAAAACAATTGGTAGTCAGATTACAGAAGTTATTGTAAAACACCAAGGCAAAACAGCTAAAGAAGCGAAAGAATTGGCCATTGACTACATGAATAAGGTTGGGATTCCAGATGCAGATAGACGTTTTGATGAATACCCATTCCAATATTCTGGAGGAATGCGTCAACGTATCGTTATTGCGATTGCCCTTGCCTGCCGACCTGATGTTTTAATCTGTGATGAGCCAACGACTGCCTTGGATGTGACTATCCAAGCACAGATTATTGATTTGCTCAAATCATTACAAAATGAGTATCATTTCACAACAATCTTTATCACTCACGACCTTGGTGTGGTGGCAAGTATTGCGGATAAGGTAGCGGTTATGTATGCAGGAGAAATCGTTGAGTATGGAACTGTTGAGGAAGTCTTCTACGACCCTCGCCATCCATATACATGGAGTCTCTTGTCTAGCTTGCCTCAGCTTGCTGATGATAAAGGGGATCTTTACTCAATCCCAGGAACACCTCCGTCACTTTATACTGACCTGAAAGGGGATGCCTTTGCCTTGCGCTCTGACTATGCAATGCAGATTGACTTCGAACAAAAAGCTCCTCAATTCTCAGTATCAGAGACACATTGGGCTAAAACTTGGCTACTTCATGAGGATGCTCCAAAAGTAGAAAAACCAGCTGTGATTGCAAATCTCCATGATAAGATTCGTGAAAAAATGGGATTTGCCCATCTGGCTGACTAGGAGGAAGGAAATGTCTGAAAAATTAGTAGAAATCAAAGATTTAGAAATTTCCTTCGGTGAAGGAAGTAAGAAGTTTGTTGCGGTTAAAAATGCTAACTTCTTTATCAACAAGGGAGAAACGTTCTCGCTTGTAGGTGAGTCAGGTAGTGGGAAAACAACTATTGGTCGTGCGATAATCGGTCTAAATGATACAAGTAATGGTGATATTATTTTTGATGGTCAAAAGATTAATGGTAAGAAATCACGTGAACAAGCTGCGGAATTGATTCGTCGTATCCAGATGATTTTCCAAGACCCTGCCGCAAGTTTGAATGAACGTGCTACTGTTGATTATATTATTTCTGAAGGTCTTTACAATCACCGTTTGTTTAAGGATGAAGAAGAACGTAAAGAGAAAGTTCAAAATATTATCCGTGAAGTAGGTCTTCTTGCTGAGCACTTGACTCGTTACCCTCATGAGTTCTCAGGTGGTCAACGTCAACGTATCGGTATTGCCCGTGCCTTGGTCATGCAACCAGACTTTGTTATTGCGGATGAGCCCATTTCAGCCTTGGACGTTTCTGTTCGTGCCCAAGTCTTGAACTTGCTCAAAAAATTCCAAAAAGAACTTGGCTTGACCTATCTCTTTATTGCCCATGACTTGTCTGTCGTTCGTTTTATTTCAGATCGTATCGCAGTTATTTATAAGGGTGTGATTGTAGAGGTTGCAGAAACAGAAGAATTGTTTAACAATCCAATTCATCCATATACTCAAGCCTTACTTTCAGCGGTACCAATCCCAGATCCAATCTTGGAACGTAAGAAGGTCTTGAAGGTTTACGACCCAAGTCAACACGACTATGAGACTGATAAGCCATCTATGGTAGAAATCCGTCCAGGTCACTATGTTTGGGCGAATCAAGCCGAATTGGCACGTTACCAACAAGGGTTAAACTAATAATGGTTTTATAATTTCCATGTCAATTTTTATGGAAATTATAAACCTTTTTTTGTTGGACTGATTTGAAAGGCTTTTGAAAACGCCCTGAAAGAATTTTCGAAAAAATTCAAAAAATTCTGAAATATTCTTGACAGCTAATGAAAAAGGTGGTAAGATAGGAAACATCAAAAAAGAAAGCAGAAAAAGAAATGAATAAGAGACAAGCTGTAACGATGAATCAAAACTTTTACTTTGGCTACTTTAGATAGTGTTTGTAGACATATCACTATGGATGCAAACAGTTCAAGCAATTTGTTTGTATCTATGTGGCTAAGGTTTTTGATTGTGGTCCATATAGATGAATATCTAAATGGACTAGCAAAGTTATAACTTGTTAGATTATTTCAAGCATCCGTTTAGGTATTATCTAGGCGGTTTTTTGTTTTATACTCTTCGAAAATCAAATTCAAACCACGTCAACGTCGCCTTGCCGTACTCAAGTACAGCCTGCGGCTAGTTTCCTAGTTTGCTCTTTGATTTTCATTGAGTATTATCTTTTCTGAGAAGGAGTTTCATTATGAAAGTTGTTCGAAAATTACTAGCACCCCTCTTGGTAGTGGGGATTCTCTTGACTTCTCTGATTAGTTTGCATCAGTTGAAGGCAGATAAGAAAAAAGATGTGTTTCGTATCGGTATTTCGCAATTTATTACCCACCAGTCCCTAGACGCTACTAGAGAAGGTTTTGTGGATGAGCTAGCCAAACAAGGCTATGTTGATGGGAAAAATATTGAGATTGATTTGCAAAATGCACAAGGAGAACAAAGAAATCTAAAAACCATTTCCCAGCAACTAGCAGAATCTAGTGATGTCGTTCTAGCCATCGCAACGCCTTCTGCTCAGAGCTTGGCTAATACAACGCAAACGACACCGGTTATCTTTTCAGCGGTAACAGATCCTGTCAGTGCCAAGTTGGTTGAGTCAAGAGAGCATCCTGGAGGCAATGTAACTGGGACAAGCGATCAGTCATCAGATGCCATTTCAACCCAAATCAATTTGATAAAGAAAGTCCTACCAAAGGCTAAAACAATTGGAATCCTCTATACTCAGAGCGAGCCAAACTCAGTTGTCCAAAAGGATGAAGCTAAGCGTCTTCTGGAAGAAAAAGGCTTTAGTGTTGTTGAAAAACAATCTTGGACAGTAACAACGTCAAGGCTGCTGCAGAAAGCTTGATGGCAGAGGTGGATATGGTTTTTGTACCAACGGATAATATCATTTCGTCAACCATGGAAACAGTCAAGCAGGTTTCTATTAAACACAAGGTCCCAGTATTTGGTGGTTCAACAGAAATGGTTGCGGTTGGTGGCTTGTATAACTACGGTACCAATTATGAAGAATTGGGAAGACAGACAGCTCGCATGCTGATTCGTGTTTTAAAAGGTGAAAAGCCAGAAAATATAGCAGTTGAGTTGCCTGAAAAATTGGAATTGCATACCAATCAAGAAATGGCAGATGCATTGGGAATTGATATTAGTAAGTTAGAAGGCAAAGAATAAGGAGGTTTAAGATGAATTTTGTATTATCTAGTTTATCAGAAGGTTTGCTATGGTCGATTATGGCGATTGGGGTCTACTTGACTTTTCGTATTTTGGATATTGCGGATATGACTGCTGAAGGAGCCTTTCCATTGGGGGCGGCTGTCGTTGTATCTCAGATACAGGCAGGGACAAATCCTTGGATTGCGACTTTACTTGCTTTGCTGGCAGGTATGGTAGCAGGTCTAGTATCAGGAATGCTCCACACCAAGATGAAAGTCCCAGCTCTCTTGACAGGGATTGTGACCTTGACAGGGCTTTATTCCATCAATATTAAAATCATGGGAAGTGTGCCTAATCTTTCCTTGGGAGATTCTGCAACTGTCTTTAAACAATTGGCGAGCTTGGATCTGACAAATGAAGAAGCTGTTTTCTCACTTAGTTTGACCTGTCTCTTACTTGTTTGTTTGGTCTTGACTCTTTTGATGAAAACAGAGATTGGCTTGGTCTTGCGTTCGACTGGGGACAATATTCCTATGAGTGAGGCCAATGGGGTCAATGTAGACACCATGAAGATTGTTGGTTACATGATTTCAAATGGTTTGATTGCCTTATGTGGTTCCTTGTTCGCTCAAAATGATGGATTTTCGGATGTAACTTCTGGGACAGGAACTATCGTTGTTGGTTTGAGTGCAGTGATTATTGCGGAAGTCTTGATACACGACTTGACCATTGGAGGACGCTTGTTATCCATCGGAATCGGTGCTATTGTTTATCGTTTGATTATTTTAAATATCTATGAAATTCCAAATCTAGATCAAAACCTGGTTCGTCTCTTTAATGCAATCTTGCTCGCTTTAGTTTTATTTGCACCAGAATTGCAAAAGAGATTAAAGATTCGTGGTCTAAAATTGAGAAATGAATAGGAGGAGAAAGTTATGGCAAGTTTGTTAACACTTGAAAATATTCACAAAACATTTGAAGCAGGGACAGTCAATGAGAACCATGTCCTCAAAGGATTAGACTTAGAGGTTGAAGAGGGAGATTTTATCTCTGTGATTGGTGGAAATGGAGCAGGTAAATCCACTTTGATGAATATCTTGGCTGGCAATCTATCGGTGGACGAAGGGGATCTTTTATTGGCAGGCAAATCCATTAAAAATCTGAGTGTCAGAAAGAGAGGCAAGGATATTGCCCGTGTTTTTCAAGATCCTAAGATGGGAACAGCTTCTCGTTTGACGATTGAGGAGAATATGGCTATTGCCTTGAGACGCGGGCAGAAGAGAGGGCTTGGTTGGGGCGTGAAGGAGAAGGATAGAATCCAGTTCCAAGAAGCTTTGAAAGAGTTGAATATTGGTCTTGAAAACCGCTTAAAAGTAGATACTCAATATCTCTCAGGAGGACAAAGACAGGCCTTGACCCTAGTCATGGCAGCTCTGGTAAAACCCAAACTTTTGCTTTTGGATGAACATACTGCGGCACTTGATCCGAAACTAGTCAAATGGTGATGGACCTGACGCAAAAGATTGTGGAACACCATCAGTTGACGACTTTGATGATTACCCACGATATGAACCATGCTATTGAGTACGGTAATCGTCTCATTATGCTCTATCAGGGTAAGATAATGGTGGATGTTAAGGGAGAGGAGAAAAAGCATCTGACGGTTGAAGATCTCATGCATCTCTTCCAGAAAAATAGTGGCCAAAGTCTAGTTAGTGATGAATTAGTTTTGGGATAAAGAAAACGGCTGAGATGTGGTGTCTCAGTCTTTTATTTCTTACGCTTTGCAAAATCTACAAATCGAAATTCTCGCGGAACACCTTATATCTATATGGGCGAGGAAATCGGGATGATTGACCCTGATTATGATTCTATGGCTGATTATGTGGATGTCGAATCGCTCAATGCTTATCAGATGCTCTTAAAAGAAGGGAAGAGTCAGGAAGAAGCCTTCCAGATTATTCAGGCTAAGTCGCGTGATAATTCACGAATTCCTATGCAGTGGGATGCTTCTGAAAATGCAGGCTTCACAGTAGGGACACCTTGGCTCAAGGCAGGAAAATCCTACCCTCACATCAATGTAGAAAATGAAATCCAAGGCCCGATTTTCACCTTCTATCAAGACTTGATTCGACTGCGTAAGGAAATGCCAATCATTTCAGAAGGAAGTTACAAACCAGCCTTTGAAGATAGCAAACAAGTCTATGCTTTTGAACGCCAGTATGAGGATCAAAAGTTACTAGTGCTCAATAATTTTTATGGCACAGAAGTGGAAATCGACTTACCTCTAGCCTACCAAAATGGACAGATTTTGCTTTCAAACTATGAAGATGCAGAAGTGTCTGAAAAAATTCTACTCAAACCCTATCAAACACTGGCTATCTATGTAAATTAAACTCAGTAAGGAGGCCTCTTTTGCAGAAAAGCAGGGTTCTTTTTGCTGTCTATTCCATCCCTGAAAGCGTAAAACAAACTAGTCAGGGTGGCTAGTTTGTGGTATAATGAAAGGGACTCAAAAAGAAACAGGAGAAAAATGATGGATTTACTATTAGCAATTGTATTGATTGTGCTAGCTTTTCTAGGAGGAGCTCTAGGAGGAATGTACTTGGTTCGTAAGCAAATTGAAAAAGAATTTGCTGACAACCCACGTTTGAATGCTGAAGCAGTTCGTACTCTTTTGAGTGCAAATGGTCAAAAACCAAGCGAAGCTAAGGTACAACAAGTTTACCACCAAATCATCCGCCAACAAAAGGCAGCCCTTGCTAACAATAAAAAGAAAAAATAAATAAGGAAAAGTCTGGGATGAAAGTTCCAGACTTCTCACTATGTTGGTTATGGTTTAGGGATGAGACTTTCCTTGCATTCTATTGATATTTGATTATGATTAAGAGAGATAGTTATTGATTAGGCTGTCATTCGGTTCATAAAGATAAATAATCATAATGAACTATCAATCAGAAAAAAGACTAGAAAGAAGACTGTATGGATAATCGACCAATTGGTTTTTTGGATTCGGGTGTCGGGGGCTTGACCGTTGTGCGCGAGCTCATGCGCCAGCTTCCCCATGAAGAAATCGTCTATATTGGAGATTCGGCGCGGGCGCCCTATGGTCCCCGTCCTGCTGAGCAAATTCGTGAATATACTTGGCAGTTGGTCAACTTTCTCTTGACCAAGGATGTCAAAATGATTGTCATTGCTTGTAATACTGCGACTGCGGTCGTCTGGGAAGAAATTAAGGTTCAACTAGACATTCCCGTCCTAGGTGTGATTTTGCCAGGAGCTTCGGCAGCTATCAAGTCCAGTCAAGGTGGGAAAATCGGAGTGATTGGAACGCCCATGACAGTACAATCTGACATCTATCGTCAGAAAATCAACGATCTGGATCCGGACTTACAGGTGGAGAGCTTGGCCTGTCCCAAGTTTGCTCCCTTGGTGGAGTCGGGTGCCCTGTCAACCAGTGTCACCAAGAAAGTGGTCTATGAAACCCTACGTCCCTTGGTTGGAAAGGTGGATAGCCTGATTTTGGGTTGTACCCATTATCCACTGCTCAGACCTATTATTCAAAATGTCATGGGACCCAAGGTTCAGCTCATTGATAGTGGGGCAGAGTGCGTACGGGATATCTCAGTCTTACTTAATTATTTTGAAATCAATCGTGGTCGCGATGCCGGACCACTCCATCACCGTTTTTACACAACAGCCAGCAGCCAAAGTTTTGCACAAATTGGTGAAGAATGGCTTGAAAAAGAGATTCATGTGGAGCATGTAGAATTATGACAAATAAAATTTATGAATATAAAGATGACCAGGACTGGTATGTCGGCTCATATAGTATTTTTGGTGGTGTCCGGACATTGACTGATGAAGACTTGGATTTTCCTCTATTTGAGTTTGCCCAAAGATTTCGAGATGAGGAACAAGGTTTTCCTATTTCTGTGATTGTTTTACGCTATGGTTCTCTCTACCGTTTATTGTCTTTTGTGGTAGATATCCTCAACCAAGAAATGGGACGAAATCTGGAAGTCATCCAACGTCAGGGAGCTTTTCTCTTGATTGAAAATGGGCAACTCCTGCATGTAGCATTGCCTAAAGAAGGGGTCAATGTTCATGATTTCTTTGAGACAAACAAGGTCAGAGAAACCTTATTGATTGCGACTCGTAACGAGGGCAAGACCAAGGAATTCCGAGCTATCTTTGACAAGCTAGGCTACGATGTGGAAAATCTTAATGACTATCCTGACTTGCCTGAAGTAGCTGAAACAGGCATGACCTTTGAAGAAAATGCCCGTCTCAAGGCAGAAACTATTTCTCAATTAACGGGCAAGATGGTCTTGGCAGATGACTCAGGTCTCAAAGTCGATGTCCTTGGTGGCTTGCCAGGTGTCTGGTCAGCTCGTTTTGCAGGAGTGGGAGCTACGGATAATGAAACAATGCCAAGCTCTTGCACGAGTTGGCCATGGTCTTTGAGCTAAAGGATCGTTCGGCTCAGTTCCATACAACCCTAGTCGTAGCCAGTCCAAACAAGAAAAGTTTGGTTGTTGAAGCAGACTGGCCAGGCTACATTAACTTTGGACCTAAGGGGGAAAATGGCTTCGGCTATGACCCTCTCTTCCTTGTAGGAGAGACAGGCAAGTCATCAGCTGAGTTAACCCTTGAAGAAAAAAATAGTCAATCTCATCGTGCCTTAGCCGTTAAGAAACTTTTGGAGGTATTTCCATCATGGCAAAGCAAACCATCATTGTAATGAGTGATTCTCATGGCGATAGCTTGATTGTGGAAGAAATCCGTGATCGCTATGTGGGCAAAGTTGACGCCGTTTTTCATAACGGCGATTCTGAACTGCGTCCCGATTCTCCACTTTGGGAGGGTATCCATGTCGTCAAAGGAAATATGGACTTCTATGCTGGCTACCCAGAACGTTTGGTGACCGAGCTTTGTTCGACCAAGATTATCCAAACCCATGGTCACTTGTTTGACATTAATTTTAACTTTCAAAAGTTGGACTACTGGGCTCAGGAAGAAGAGGCCGATATCTGCCTCTATGGTCACTTGCATGTGCCAAATGCTTGGATGAAAGGCAAAACCCTCTTTCTAAATCCAGGTTCCATCAGTCAACCACGTGGTACCGTCAGAGAATGCCTCTATGCTCGTGTGGAAATTGATGATAGTTATTTCAAAGTGGACTTTTTGACACGAGACCACGAGGTGTATCCAGGCCTGTCCAAGGAGTTTAGCCGATGATTGCCAAGGAGTTTGAGGCTTTCTTGTTAGGCCAAGAGGAAACTTTTTTGACCCCTGCTGAAAATCTGGCCGTGTTGATTGATACCCACAATGCAGATCATGCAACTCTCTTGCTCAGTCAGATGACCTATACCCGTGTTCCCGTTGTGACAGATGAAAAACGGTTTGTTGGGACGATTGGGCTCAGAGATATTATGGCTTATCAGATGGAGCATGACTTGAGTCAAGAAATCATGGCAGATACGGATATTGTTCATATGACCAAAACGGACGTAGCGGTTGTTTCGCCTGATTTTACCATTACGGAGGTCTTGCACAAGCTGGTAGATGAGTCCTTCTTGCCGGTTGTGGATGCGTCAGGGATTTTCCAAGGGATCATCACGCGCAAGTCTATTCTCAAGGCAGTGAATGCCCTCTTGCATGATTTTAGTAAGGAATATGAGATTCGATGCAAATGAGAGATAGGATTTCAGCCTTTTTAGAGGAAAAGCAGGGCTTATCTGCCAATTCCAAGCAGTCCTATAGGTATGATCTGGAACAATTTTTAGACATTATAGGCGAGCGGATTTCTGAGACCAGTCTCAAGATTTACCAAGCCCAGCTAGCCAATCTAAAAATTAGCGCCCAGAAGCGAAAGATTTCGGCCTGTAATCAATTTCTCTACTTTCTCTATCAAAAAGGAGAGGTGGACAGCTTTTACCGTTTGGAATTAGCCAAACAGGCTGAAAAGAAGATCGAAAAGCCAGAGATTCTAGACCTAGCCTCTTTTTGGCAAGAAAGCGACTTTCCAGAGGGGCGCTTACTGGCGCTCTTAATCCTAGAAATGGGGCTCTTGCCGAGTGAGATTTTAGCTCTTAAGGTTGAGGATATCAATCTGGATTTTCAGGTGTTGCGAATCAAGAAGGCTTCCCAACAGAGGATTGTCACTATTCCCACGGCCTTGCTTTCAGAATTAGAACCCTTGATGGGGCAGACCTATCTTTTTGAAAGAGGAGGGAAAGCCTATTCTCGTCAGTGGGCTTTTCGTCAGCTAGAGTCCTTTGTCAAGGAGAAAGGATTTCCAGCTCTGTCAGCCCAGGCCTTAAGGGAACAGTTCATTCTAAGACAAATAGAAAACAAGGTCGATTTGTACGAAATTGCAAAAAAATTAGGATTAAAAACAGTCCTGACCTTAGAAAAATATAGATAATGGATATTAAATTAAAGATTTTGAAGGGCCCCTGGACTTGCTCTTGCACTTGGTTTCTAAGTACCAAATGGATATCTACGATGTACCCATTACGGAAGTTATCGAACAGTATCTAGCCTATGTCTCAACCCTGCAGGCTATGCGTCTGGAAGTGACGGGTGAATATATGGTCATGGCCAGTCAGCTTATGCTGATTAAGAGTCGCAAGCTTCTTCCAAAGGTAGCAGAAGTGACAGACTTGGGGGATGACTTGGAGCAGGATCTTCTCTCTCAAATCGAAGAGTACCGCAAGTTCAAGCTCTTGGGGGAACACTTGGAATCCAAGCACCAAGAACGGGCCCAGTACTATTCCAAAGCACCGACAGAGTTGATTTACGAAGATGCAGAGCTTGTGCATGACAAGACGACCATTGACCTCTTTTTGGCTTTTTCAAATATCCTAGCTAAGAAAAAAGAGGAGTTTGCACAGAATCACACGACTATCCTGCGGGATGAGTATAAGATTGAGGACATGATGATTATCGTGAAAGAGTCCTTGACTGGACGAGATCAATTGCGCTTGCAGGATTTGTTCAAGGAAGCCCAGAATATCCAAGAGGTCATCACCCTCTTTTTGGCAACCCTAGAGTTAATCAAAACCCAGGAGCTGATTCTCGTGCAAGAGGAGAGTTTCGGAGATATCTATCTCATGGAAAAGAAGGAAGAAAGTCAAGTGGGCCAAAGCTAGACTTGATAGAGAGGAAAGATGAGTACTTTAGCAAAAATAGAAGCGCTCTTGTTTGTAGCAGGTGAAGATGGGATTAGAGTCCGCCAGTTAGCTGAACTCCTCTCTCTGCCACCGACAGGCATCCAGCAGAGTTTAGAAAAATTAGCTCAGAAGTATGATAACGACCCCGATTCCAGTTTGGCTCTGATTGAGACAGGTGGTGCTTATAGATTGGTGACTAAGCCTCAATTTGCAGAGATTTTGAAGGAATACTCTAAGGCACCTATCAACCAGAGTTTATCTCGGGCTGCCCTTGAGACCTTGTCCATCATTGCCTATAAGCAGCCGACTACACGGATAGAAATTGATGCCATCCGTGGGGTCAACTCGAGTGGGGCTTTGGCGAAGTTACAGGCCTTTGACTTGATACGAGAAGACGGGAAAAAGAAGTCTTGGGACGCCCCAACCTCTATGTGACAACAGATTATTTCCTAGATTACATGGGAATTAACCATTTGGAAGAATTACCAGTGATTGATGAGCTTGAGATTCAAGCCCAAGAAAGCCAATTATTTGGTGAAAGGATAGAAGAAGATGAGAATCAATAAGTATATTGCCCACGCAGGTGTGGCCAGTAGGAGAAAAGCAGAAGAGCTGATCAAGCAAGGCTTGGTGACGGTTAACGGCCAGGTGGTACGTGAATTAGCAACGACCATCAAGTCAGGCGACAAGGTCGAAGTGGAAGGTCAACCTATCTACAATGAAGAAAAGGTCTATTATCTGCTTAACAAACCACGTGGTGTGATTTCCAGTGTGACAGATGACAAGGGCCGTAAGACAGTTGTGGACCTCTTGCCCAACGTGAAAGAGCGCATCTACCCTGTAGGTCGTTTGGACTGGGATACATCAGGAGTCTTGATTTTGACCAATGATGGGGATTTTACGGATGAAATGATTCACCCTCGTAATGAGATTGATAAGGTTTATGTTGCGCGTGTTAAAGGTGTGGCCAATAAGGACAATCTTCGTCCCTTGACCCGTGGACTTGAGATTGATGGCAAGAAAACCAAGCCGGCTGTCTATGAGATTCTCAAAGTGGATCCAGTCAAAAACCGCTCTGTGGTGCAGTTGACCATCCATGAAGGGCGTAACCACCAGGTTAAAAAGATGTTTGAAGCTGTCGGTCTTCAAGTGGACAAGTTGTCACGAACCCGTTTTGGACATCTAGACTTGACAGGACTCCGTCCCGGAGAATCCCGTCGTCTTAATAAAAAAGAAATCAGCCAACTACACACTATGGCTGTAACCAAGAAATAATGAAACGAATTTTAATAGCGCCTGTGCGCTTTTACCAACGGTTTATCTCACCAGCCTTTCCCCCCTCTTGTCGTTTTGAGCCGACTTGTTCCAACTATATGATTCAGGCTATTGAAAAACATGGCTTCAAGGGTGTTCTGATGGGTTTGGCTCGGATTTTACGTTGCCATCCCTGGTCGAAAACAGGTAAGGACCCCGTACCAGACCACTTTTCACTCAAACGGAATCAAGAAGGGGAATGAGGTTGGGCAAACAGATTTCAAAATGATAAAAACGCATCCTATCAGGTTTGAGTGAGCTTGATAGGATGCGTTTTATCATGTAAAGATGTTAGTTGATACTCAATGAAAATCAAAGAGCAAACTAGGAAACTAGCCGCAGGCTGTACTTGAGTACGGCAAGGCGACGTTGACGTGGTTTGAATTTGATTTTCGAAGAGTATGAGTTTGAAGTTGCTTATTTCAAGCCTTTTTGTGCGTCTTCAATCATGAGTTTGGTTGATTCAAGTCCGCCTCCGCTTAGATACCAGAGGTCTGGTGTTAATTGGATAATCTTGCCATTTTTAGCAGCAGGAGTTTCAGCGATAAGGGCATTTTCTAGGACACCGTCGTTGCTAGAGTTGTCCCCACCGATGGCAAGGGTACGGTTGATAACAAAGAGGATATCAGGGTTGATTTCTTTGACACTTTCAAAGCTGACTTCTTGTCCGTGGCGTGAGTCTTCGAATTTAGTGTCAGTTGGCTTGAATTTCAAAGTTTGATACAAGAAAGAGAAACGAGATTGGGCACCAAAGGCTGCCATTTTTCCTTCATTGAGGAGGATAGCGAGAGCTTTTTTATCAGAGCTTTCATTTTTAGTAGCGACTTCTTGAATGCTCTTGTCTAGCTTAGCCAATTCTTCCTTGGCTTTCTGTGTACCAGTTTCACCAAAGGCGCTTGCTAGGGATTCGATATTAGCCTTGGTAGAAGTCCAGTAGTCATCTTTGCCTGCTTGGAAGAGAACAGTCGGAGCGATTTCGTTGAACTTATCTACGAATTTTTGGGTACGTGGTGAAGCGATAATTAGGTCTGGTTCAAGAGCAGCAAGGGCTTCTAGGTCTGGCTCAACCATAGAACCAACATTTTTAACTTTTCCAGCTAGGTCTTTAAGATAAGTCGGAACAGTTTTTGTAGGCATTCCGACGATATTCTTTTCAAAACCTAAAGCGCGAATAGTATCCGCAGCACCGAGGTCAAAGGTCACAATCTTTTCAGGGACTTTTGAAAGTGTGACTACACCTAGTGAACTTTTAATGGTTACCTCTGTTGGAGCAGAGCTACTTGACTCCGTCTTACTAGTGCTTGAGTTTGTACTACATGCACCAAGTAGGAGCAAGAAGCTGGCCGCTAGGGCAGTGAGATAAAATTTAAGGGATGTTTTCATGATTTCTCCTTTTTAAAATATGGTAACGATGTAGGGAGTCTCTAGGTTTTATTGACTAAGAGACAAAATTTCTTCTAACTCGAGTTTCTGAGTTGCTAGCTATAGATACAGATCTTTTTGCCATTGATGTCAGCCAGCGTGATGGGAATCTCATATAGTTGACTGAGCAGGTCAGACTGCATGATTTGATTGGTTGTTCCCTTGCTAAAGACTTGACCGTCCTTGAAGGCGACAATTTCATCTGCATACTGGCTGGCCATGTTGATATCGTGGAGGACGATGATAATGGTCTTGCCGAGTTCTTCCACCAGTCTCCGAAGAATCTGCATCATGCTGACGCTTTGCTTGATATCAAGATTGTTGAGCGGTTCGTCTAGTAAGATAAAGTCCGTATCCTGGGCCAGTACCATAGCGATAAAGACCCGCTGGAGCTGGCCTCCAGACAGGCTATCGATGTAGCGGTCTTTTAAGTCTGTCAGTTCCAGATAGTCCAGAGTTTCTCGGATTTTTTCCCAATCTTCTGGTTTCAGTCGACCTCGACTGTAAGGAAAACGTCCAAAACTGACCAGTTCTTCAACCGTCAATTTGGCTTGGTAATTGATCTTCTGCTTTAGGATGGTGAGTTCTTGAGCCAGTTCTTGAGAATTCCAACTCTCGATTTCACGGCCTTTGATACTGAGAATTCCCTGATCCTTCTTGGTCAGTCTGCTCATGATGGAGAGGAGAGTCGATTTTCCAGCACCATTTGGACCAATGAAGGCTGTCAGTTTCTGAGGACTGACTTCAAGCGTAATACCTTGCAAAATATCCTGTTTTTGAATGGATTTGTCAATGTTTTCCAGTTTCACCGACGTGCCCTCCTGTAAAGTAAGATAAAGAATAAGAAGCCACCCACACTCTCAATGATCATACTGATGCGAATTTCCAAAGCAAAGACTCGTTCAATCAGGGCCTGCCCCAAGGTCAAACTGATAAATCCAATCAGAATAGCTACGATAAAGAGCAACTTGTGTCGATAGTCTTTGACGATTAGGTAGGTGAGGTTGGCCAGCATAAAGCCGAAGAAGGCCATAGGCCCTACCAAGGCAGTAGCCGTTGAGGTCAAAAGTACGATTCCCCAGAGGAGCTCTCTCTGTTCTTTCAACATCGAGTCCTAGTATCTGAGCCGTTTCTCTTTGCAGGTGCAAGACATCCAGAATGACTGCTTTTTGAAAGAAAAAGATTGTCAAAGCGAGGATGATCAGAGAACCGATGGCTAAGATGGAAGTGTTGAGATGTTGAAAGGAGGCAAAGAGACTGTTCTGCAGTTTATCGTATTCGTTTGGATCCATCAGGACCTGAAGGAAGGTACTGATATTTCGAAAGAGACTTCCGAGGGCTAGACAGATTAGCAGGATGAAGACCAGATCTTGTTTCATCAGTGTCTTCAAGTAGCCTTGCAAGGCAAGAAAGAAGAGGGATTGAAGCAGAAGCAAAACTAGGAATTCTAAGATGGGAGACTTGCCGAGTTGAAGAAACTTACTTTCAAAAACCAGTAGTAGGGTTTGCAGTAGAACGTAGAAGGATTCGATTCCTAAAATACTTGGCGTCAGGAAACGATTTTCCGTCAGGGTTTGAAAACTAATGGTCGAAATTCCAGTTGCGATAGCTACCAAGAGATAAACGATGATCTTTTGAGAACGTAGCTTCCAGGCAAAGGCAGACAGGTGGGTGATGGGCCAAAAATAGAGGAGACAAGCTCCGATGGCCAGAATAATGAGAAGGCAGAAGAGTTTGGTATGTTTGCTTTTAAACTGCATCTTTTCTTCCCCCTCTCCAGAGAAGTAGGATAAAGACGAGGCTACCGATGATTCCTAGTAGAAGACTGACAGACAGCTCATAGGGCCGAATCAGAACTCGAGATAGGATATCGCAGGCCAGAACTAGATTGGCACCGACTAGTGCGACCGTGAGTTTGGTCTGACTTAGATTATCTCCATAACGTTTGCGAACAAGATTGGGAACAATAACTCCGAGGAAAGGTAAGCCACCCACGGTAATCATGGTGACACTAGTCGTTAGGGCCACCAGAAAGAGAACCAGTTTTTCAAGTAGGGAGTAAGAAATTCCCAAACTCTCGCTGGTTTCTTTCCCTAGATTCATGATAGTGAAGGTTTGGGATAATTTCCAAACGGCTATCAGGATGATGAGGCCTAAAAAGAGCCATTCATACTGATGAGTCTGAATCATGGAGAAGGAGCCCTGGGTCCAGGCAGTCATACTCTGAACCAGATTGAAACGGTAGGCGATAACTTCTGTCACAGAACCGATAATCCCACTATAGATGATCCCAATCAGAGGCAACATCCACCTTTCCTTTACAGTAAAAATGGTCATAAAGGCTAGGAAGATGAGAGTAAATACGATGGATGAAACAAAAGCAAAGAGCATCTTTTGGGTCAGACTAGCAGACGGAAAGACAAAGAGGCTCAGTACCATTCCCAGTTTGGCAGCTTCAGTGGTTCCAACTGTACTCGGAGCAGCAAACTGATTTTGAGTGATAGTCTGCATGAGAAGTCCTGCCATACTCATACTAGAGGCAGTCAGGAGAATGCTGATTGTTCTTGGAAGACGGGACTCTTGAAAGAGGAGCCAAGTTTCATGATCCAGAGCAAAGAGTTTTCCCCATGAAATCACTTGTTCCAATGCTAATGGAGAGAAAGACTAGGAGTAGAAGTAAGCCAATTAAATAATGAGAAAGTTTCATACCCCGTCCTTTCAAATAGATTTGGTATCGAAAGATACCCGCGGATATTACTGTAACACGATTTTTTTAATCTGTCAATAAATTTTCTGACAATTTAATGTAAAAAGAAAGAAAAATTCCTGAAAGAACATTGGGTTCTCTTTTTTATAAGAAAACTGAGTAAAAAACTATCCACCTTCCCGCTATCCTTCTCCTATAAAAAGTGGTAAAATGGATGAAAGAAAGAAGGAACTGAAATGACAACATTATTTTCAAAAATCAAAGAAGTAACAGAACTTGCTGCGATCTCAGGTCATGAAGCACCTGTCCGTGCTTATCTTCGTGAAAAGTTGACACCGCACGTGGATGAAGTGGTGACAGATGGCTTGGGTGGTATTTTCGGAATTAAACATTCAGAAGCTGCAGATGCGCCTCGCGTCTTGGTCGCTTCTCATATGGATGAAGTTGGTTTTATGGTCAGCGAGATTAAGCCAGATGGTACCTTCCGTGTGGTTGAAATTGGTGGTTGGAACCCCATGGTAGTCAGCAGCCAACGTTTCAAACTCTTTACTCGTGACGGTCGTGAAATTCCAGTAATCTCAGGATCAGTACCTCCACATTTGACTCGTGGTAAGGGTGGACCAACCATGCCAGCTATTGCAGATATCGTCTTTGATGGCGGTTTTGCGGACAAGGCTGAGGCAGAAAGTTTTGGAATCCGTCCTGGTGACACCATCGTACCAGATAGTTCTGCAATCTTGACAGCCAATGAAAAAAATATCATTTCAAAAGCTTGGGATAACCGTTACGGGGTTCTCATGGTGAGCGAGTTGGCAGAAGCTCTGTCAGGTCAAAAACTCGGAAATGAACTCTATCTTGGCTCTAACGTCCAAGAAGAGGTTGGTCTCCGTGGTGCTCATACTTCCACAACTAAATTTGACCCAGAAGTTTTCCTAGCAGTTGACTGTTCACCTGCTGGTGATGTTTATGGCGGTCAAGGCAAGATTGGGGATGGAACCTTGATTCGTTTCTACGATCCAGGACACTTGCTTCTCCCAGGAATGAAGGATTTCCTTTTGACAACGGCTGAGGAAGCTGGTATCAAGTACCAATACTACTGTGGTAAAGGCGGAACAGACGCTGGCGCAGCTCATCTGAAATGGTGGTGTCCCATCTACAACAATCGGTGTTTGCGCTCGTTATATCCATTCTCACCAAACCCTCTATGCAATGGATGACTTCTTAGAAGCTCAAGCTTTCTTGCAAGCCTTGGTGAAAAAATTGGATCGTTCAACAGTTGATTTGATTAAAAATTATTAAACCATAAGGGAGGTGGTAGGGATGGTAGAACCAAACCTAGAAAGCCTTATAAAAGATCTTTACAATCATGCTCGACATGATTTGAGTGAAGATTTAGTTGCTGCTCTCCTAGAGACTGCCAAAAAACTGCCTAGTACAAATGAGCAATTGTTAGCAGTTCGTCTCTCAGGACTGGTCAATCATGAATTGCTCCTAAATCCCAAACATCCGGCACCTGAGTTGCTCAACTTGGCTCGCTTTATCAAGAGAGAAGAAGCCAAGTACAGAGGAACTGCAGCTTCTGCGCTTATGTATGGGGAACTCTTTAAAATGCTTTGATTCCATTGTGGATCAAAGCATTTTTTATATGGTAGAAAAGCAATTCTTGATGAGGAGAAGAAAAAAGCCATCCCATTCAGGATAGCTTCTTGGTTCTTAGATTTGTTCAGCGATGACCTTTTCAGCTAGATTCATAGCGTGGTCTGATACACGAGTGTAGTGGGAAATGATGTCGATAAAATTGACCCCAGCTTGTGTTGAACACTCGCCCTTGTTGAGGCGCTTGATGTGGGTCTTTCTGAGAACACGTTCCATATTGTTGATTTCTTTATGGCGTTCAATCAGACTTTGAGCTTTTTCAATATCATTGTTTTCCACACTATCAAGGGCATCCTTGATAAAGCCAGTGGTTTTTTGATAGATATCAGCCAATTCCTGCAAAGCAGCTTCAGAGAACTCAACATTTTTACGTTGAAGGTAGTCAGTCAGATTGATTAGCGCTTCTGCGTGGTCCCCAATCCTTTCCAAATCACGGGATGAATCAAGGATGTTGGTCAGCACTTCACTTTCTTTCTGGCTAAGAGCTTCGCTTGAAAGAGTAATAAGATAGCGAGTTAATTTTTCATCAATGGTGTTGATGGCTTCTTCTGTCTTGTGTCCTTTTTCAGCAACCTTTTCATTGAGGTCAATGATGTAGTTGTATGAAAGGTCAAAGGCTTTAGAAGCATAATTTCCCAAGTGAAGGAGTTCTTTCTTTGCATTTCCGAGAGCGATTGATGGAGCTTGTTTAATCAAATGTTCATCAAGATAAAGTGGCTCGTACTTGACAACTTCATCTTCACCAGGGATGAGCTTAGTTACAAGTAGGCCAAGGCTCCGATGAATGGAAATTGTACAATGGTGTTACTTACGTTAAAGGCACCGTGAGAGAAGGCGATGGTCATCTCAGGAGAGAGGTGAAGGAGTGCCTGGAAGTACTCAATCATTGACGTAAATGGGCCTAATAAGATTAAGCAAAGGATAGTCCCTAAAACGTTAAAGGTAACGTGGGTTGCAGCAACGCGTTTTGCAGAGACATTGGCTCCAGCTGCCGCGATGATAACGGTTAGGGTTGTCCCGATATTATCCCCGAAGAGAACTGGTAGCGAACCTTTAAGGTCAAGGAACCCACCTGCATAGAGACCTTGCAAAATCCCAATTGTCGCAGAAGAAGCCTGGATGAGGACGGTAATCACTGCACCAGCAAAAACTCCCAAAATAGGATTTTGTCCCAAGGTTACCATATATTCCTTGAATTGTGGTAAATCTTTAAGAGGACTCATACCGGCACTGATGAGGTTGAGGGCGTAGAAGATTCCCCCTACACCAAACAGGATGCGCCCGATATTGTTTGCTGTTCTGTTTTTTGTAAAGAAGAGGAACATGGTCCCAAGGAAAATCAGGGGTAAAGCATACTCGCCAAGTTTGAAACCGATGATAAAGGAAGTAACGGTGGTTCCGATGTTGGCTCCCATGATAATTCCGATAGCCTGTCTAAGAGTGAGAAGACTAGCGCTGACCAGTCCAACCGTGATAACTGTAACCCCTGTACTTGACTGAATCAGGGCAGTCACGACAATCCCAACTAGAACACCTAAAAAGGGATTGCTGGTGTACTTGTCAATGTAAAAACGAAGGCGGTCTCCAGCAGCTTGTTGCAAACCGTCTCCCATGGTCTTGATACTATATAAAAATAGTCCCAGACCACCTAAAAAGTGAAATAAAATTTCCTGCCAATTAATGGACATTTCTTTTTCCTCCGAAAAATAATAACGGAATTTCTCCTATTCTATTTTAAAGGATAAAAGTAAATCTAACAAGTATTAAGCTAAGATTTTAGAAAGAAAATTCCTGAGAATGGATCTTAATTATATTAATTTTACCAATTTCTAACCTAGATATAGGCATTTCCTTTTATATATTGACATTTAAAAGAAATATTTTAAAATGAGGGAGGAATTATCTTGGTCCCTGTGATTGGGATAAAAATTTTATAAAGAAAGTTAAGCGCTTTCTTTTTATGCAACAAAACCAATCTTTTAGGAGGAGAAAATGAAGAATTCATTTTTTGAAAGACGTTGTCGTTACAGTATTCGTAAGTTATCAGTAGGAGCCTGCTCCCTGATGATTGGGGCTGTTTTATTTGCTGGTCCAGCCTTGGCAGAAGAAACTGCAGTTCCTGAAAATAGCGGAGCTAATACAGAACTTGTTTCAGGAGAGAGTGAGCATCCAACTAGTGAAGCCGACAAGCAGCATGAAGGAGAACATGCTAGAGAAAATAAGCCAGAAAAGGCAGAAGGAGTAGCGACAGCATCTGAAACTGCTTCGCCAGTAAGCAATGAAGCTGCAACTACTGAAACTGCAGAGGCAGTAAGCGTAGCTAAACCAGAGGAAAAACCAAGTGAGGTGGCTGCAGAAACACCATCTGCAGAAGCAAAACCTAAGTCTGACAAGGAAACAGAAGCAAAACCTGAAGCAGTTAGCCAAGGGGATGAGTCTAAGCCAGCAGCAGCTAATAAGACTGAAAAAGAAGTCCAGCCAGATGTCCCTAAAAGTACAGAAAAAACATTAAAACCAAAGGAAATCAAATTTAATTCTTGGGAGGATTTGTTGAAATGGGAACCAGGAGCTCGTGAAGATGATGCTATTAATCGCGGGTCTGTCGCCCTCGCTTCACGTCGGACAGGTCATTTAGTCAATGAAAGCTAGCAAGGAAGCAAAAGTTCAAGCCCTATCCAACACCAATTCTAAAGCAAAAGACCACGCTTCTGTTGGTGGAGAAGAGTTCAAAGCTTATGCTTTTGACTATTGGCAATATCTAGATTCAATGGTCTTCTGGGAAGGTCTCGTACCAACTCCTGACATTATTGATGCAGGTCACCGTAACGGGGTTCCTGTATATGGTACACTCTTCTTCAACTGGTCAAATAGTATTGCTGATCAAGAAAAATTTGCTGAAGCTTTGAAGCAAGACCCAGATGGTAGCTTCCCAATTGCCCGTAAATTGGTGGATATGGCCAAGTATTATGGCTATGATGGCTATTTCATCAACCAAGAAACGACTGGGAATTTGGTTGAACCTCTTGGAGAAAAGATGCGCCAGTTTATGCTCTATACCAAGGAGTATGCTGCTAAGGTAAACCATCCAATCAAGTATTCTTGGTACGATGCCATGACTTATAACTATGGACGTTACCACCAAGATGGTTTGGGAGAATACAACTACCAATTCATGCAACCAGAAGGGGATAAGGTTCCAGCAGATAACTTCTTTGCTAACTTTAACTGGGATAAGGCTAAAAATGATTACACTATTGCAACTGCCAACTGGATTGGCCGTAATCCTTATGATGTATTTGCAGGTTTGGAATTGCAACAGGGTGGTTCCTACAAGACCAAGGTCAAATGGAATGACATTTTAGATGAAAATGGGAAATTACGACTTTCTCTTGGTTTGTTTGCCTCAGATACCATTACAAGTTTAGGAAAAACTGGTGAAGATTACCATAAGAATGAAGATATCTTCTTTACAGGTTACCAAGGTGATCCTACTGGCCAAAAACCAGGTGACAAAGATTGGTATGGTATTGCTAACCTAGTTGCGGACCGCACGCCAGCAGTGGGTAATACTTTTACTACTTCTTTTAATACAGGTCATGGTAGAAAATGGTTCGTAGATGGTAAGGTTTCTAAGGATTCTGAGTGGAATTACCGTTCAGTATCAGGCGTTCTTCCGACATGGCGCTGGTGGCAAAAATCAACTGGTGATAAGTTGAAAGCAAGCTATGATTTTGAAGATGCTTATAATGGTGGAACTTCTCTCAAATTTGCAGGGGATCTTTCAGGTGCGACCAAGCAAGATGTGAATTTGTACTCTACTCGCTTGAAGGTGACAGATACCACCAAATTGCATGTTGCCCATAAAGGAGGCAAAGGAACCAAGGTTTATATAGAATTTGCAACCAAGAAAGATTATACCTACGGTGATGAAGCTGCCCGTAAAGAATTGACAGTTTCAGATAACTGGACTACCGATGATTTTGATTTGAGTACCTTGGCAGGAAAAACAATCTACGGTATTAAACTCTATTTTGAAAATGACAAAGACTTAAAAGGCTATCAATTCAACCTAGGTCAATTGACCATCAGCAATAATCAAGATGCTCCTCAGGCTCCGACTACAGTAGCTGTAGCCAAACAAGTCCTTAAAAATGCCCAAGAAGCGGAAGCGGTTGTGCAATTTAAAGGCAACAAGGATGCAGATTTCTATGAAGTTTACGAAAAAGATGGAGACAGCTGGAAATTACTAACTGGCTCATCTTCTACAACTATTTATCTACCAAAAGTTAGCCGCTCAGCAAGTGCTCAGGGTACAACTCAAGAACTGAAGGTTGTAGCAGTTGGTAAAAATGGGGTTCGTTCAGAAGCCGCCACCACAACCTTTGATTGGGGTATGACTGTCAAGATACCAGTCTACCAAAACCACTAGCTGAAAATATCGTTCCAGGTGCAACAGTTATTGATAGTACTTTCCCTAAGACTGAAGGTGGAGAAGGTATTGAAGGTATGTTGAATGGTACCATTACCAGTCTGTCTGACAAGTGGTCTTCTGGACAGTTAAGTGGTAGTGTGGATATTCGTTTGACCCAACCACGTACAGTTGTTAGATGGGTGATGGACCATGCTGGAGCTGGTGGAGAATCTGTAAACGACGGTTTGATGAACACCAAAGACTTCGACCTTTATTATAAAGATGCGGATGGTCAATGGAAGTTGGCTAAGGAAGTTCGTGGCAATAAAGCCCATGTTACAGATATTACCCTTGATAAACCAATCACAGCTCAAGATTGGCGCTTGAATGTTGTCACTTCTGACAATGGAACTCCATGGAAGGCTATTCGCATCTATAACTGGAAAATGTATGAAAAGCTTGATACTGAAAGTGTCAATATTCCGATGGCCAAGGCTGCAGCCCGTTCTCTAGGCAATAACAAGGTACAAGTTGGCTTTGCGGATGTACCAGCTGGAGCAACCATTACCGTTTATGACAATCCAAATTCTCAAACTCCGCTTGCAACCTTGAAGAGCGAAGTTGGAGGAGACCTAGCAAGTGCACCATTGGATTTGACAAATCAATCTGGTCTTCTTTACTATCGTACCCAGTTGCCAGGCAAGGAAATTAGTAATGTCCTAGCAGTTTCTGTTCCAAAAGATGACAGAAGAATCAAGTCAGTCAGCCTAGAAACAGGACCTAAGAAAACAAGCTATGCCGAAGGGGAGGATTTGGACCTTAGAGGCGGTGTTCTTCGAGTTCAGTATGAAGGAGGAGCTGAGGACGAACTCATTCGCCTAACTCACGCGGGTGTATCAGTATCAGGATTTGATACGCATCATAAGGGAGAACAAAATCTTACTCTCCAATACTTGGGCCAACCGGTAAATGCGAATCTGGCAGTGACTGTAACTAGCCAGGATGAAGCAAGTCCGAAAACTATTTTGGGAATTGAAGTAAGTCAGGAGCCGAAAAAAGATTACCTAGTTGGTGATAGCTTGGACTTGTCTGAAGGACGCTTTGCAGTAGCTTATAGCAATGACACTATGGAAGAACATTCCTTTACTGATGAGGGAGTTGAAATTTCTGGTTACGATGCTCAAAAGACTGGTCGTCAAACCTTGAAGCTTCGTTACCAAGGCCATGAAGTTAACTTTGATGTTTTGGTATCTCCAAAAGCAGCACTAAACGATGAGTATCTCAAACAAGAAATTACTGCTGTCCAAGGTCGTCAGTCAACTATTGCTTACACCTTCTCCAGTGAGGACAAACAAGCGACGCTACTAGAGAAGCTAAATGGAGCGAAAGCTGTTGCAGAAAATCATGGTGCCAGTCAAGAAGACGTTAATCAGGCTTTGAATGAATTGAAACAAGCAGGCGCAAACTTGGATGGCAATCAGCGTTATGAGGCTGCTAGGAAAGAATTAGAAGGCTTACTCGAATCCATCCGCGAAAAATATCCTAAATCAGAACTAATTGCGCAAGCAGAGGCTTTGTTGGTATCACAAGCACCAACTCCACAAGCTTTTGCGGACATGAAAGAACAGCTGAATAAGAAACTAGCTCCTGCAGCAGAAAGCCATCACGTTGGTAGCCAGGATCCAAATGAAGTAGCCCCAACAGTTGAAGCCCTCTCTGGACTAGTTGTGGAAACTGAAACAATAGCCTTTGAACGTCAAGAGCGCCCAAATGCAGGCCTTCTCAAAGGTCAACATCAACTAGTTCAAGAGGGAGTTGAGGGACAAATTCGTCACTTGATTGAAGTAGATAGCCAAGGGAAACGCACTCTTCGTTTAACAGAGGTAATTAAAGAAGTTGTTCCAGAAATTACTGAGGTTGGAACAAAAGTTCTTTCAAGTAAGGAACCAACTGAAGGTGTCAAGAATTTGATTGTGAATACTCCGAAATTAGAAGTTGAAGAGACAAGTATTGCCTTCGAACGCCAAGAACGTCTAAATCCAAATCTCCCAGTCGGTCAACGTCAACTTGTCCAAGCAGGAGTTGAGGGACAAATTCGTCGCTTGATTGAAGTAGACAGTCAAGGCAATCGTACTCTTCGCGCTACAGAAGTTTTGAAAGAAGCTAGTCCTGAAATCGTAGAAGTAGGTACTGGTCTCATCCCTGCCAATCCAGCGCCACAAACGACAGACCTTCCAAAACCTGCTAATCAACCAGTGTCTGACCAACAAAAGGCTCCTAAATTGGAAGTCCAAGAGGAAAAGGTTGCCTTTGACCGTCAAGAACATGAAAATGCTGAGTTGCTAGTTGGGGAACAACGAGTCATCATACAGGGACGAGATGGTCTGTTAAGACATGTCTTTGAAGTTGATGAAAACGGTCAGCGTCGTCTTCGTTCAACAGAGGTCATCCAAGAGGCGATTCCAGAAATTGTTGAAATTGGAACAAAAGTAAAAACTGAACCAGCAGTAGCGCCTACACAAGAAAAACCAGCTCAAAATACAGCGGTTAAATCAGAAGAAGCAAGCGCCCAATTACCAAATACAGGGACTGTTGATACAAACGAAGTCTTAATAGCAGGATTGGCCAGCCTTGGTCTTGTTAGTTTAGCCTTGACATTGAAAAACAAAAAAGAAGAGGAAGATTAAATATCGAAAAATCTTGTGAAATCTTTCCTTATATTTCCAAAGTGTGATATAATAGTTTCGAATAAAATAAATAAAGGGGTTTTTGTAACATGGCAAAACTTACTGTTAAAGACGTTGACTTGAAAGGTAAAAAAGTCCTCGTTCGTGTTGACTTCAACGTACCATTGAAAGATGGCGTAATCACTAACGACAACCGTATCACAGCAGCTCTTCCAACTATTAAGTACATCATCGAACAAGGTGGACGTGCAATTCTTTTCTCTCACCTTGGACGTGTGAAAGAAGAAGCTGATAAAGCTGGTAAATCACTTGCTCCTGTAGCTGCTGACTTGGCTGCTAAATTGGGTCAAGACGTTGTTTTCCCAGGTGTTACTCGTGGCGCTGAATTGGAAGCAGCTATCAACGCTCTTGAAGATGGACAAGTTCTCTTGGTTGAAAACACTCGTTACGAAGATGTTGACGGCAAAAAAGAATCTAAAAACGATCCTGAACTTGGTAAATACTGGGCATCACTTGGAGATGGTATCTTCGTAAATGATGCATTCGGTACAGCTCACCGTGCACACGCATCTAACGTTGGTATTTCAGCAAACGTTGAAAAAGCAGTTGCTGGTTTCCTTCTTGAAAACGAAATTGCCTACATCCAAGAAGCAGTTGAAACTCCAGAACGTCCATTCGTAGCCATCCTTGGTGGTTCAAAAGTTTCAGACAAGATCGGTGTTATCGAAAACTTGCTTGAAAAAGCTGATAAAGTCCTTATCGGTGGTGGTATGACTTACACATTCTACAAAGCACAAGGTATCGAAATCGGTAACTCACTTGTAGAAGAAGACAAATTGGATGTTGCGAAAGCTCTTCTTGAAAAAGCTAACGGTAAATTGATCTTGCCAGTTGATTCTAAAGAAGCTAACGCATTTGCTGGTTACACTGAAGTCCGTGACACTGAAGGTGAAGCAGTTTCAGAAGGCTTCCTTGGTCTTGACATCGGTCCAAAATCTATCGCTAAATTTGACGAAGCTTTGACTGGTGCTAAAACAGTTGTATGGAACGGACCTATGGGTGTATTTGAAAACCCAGACTTCCAAGCTGGTACAATCGGTGTCATGGACGCTATCGTGAAACAACCAGGCGTTAAATCAATCATCGGTGGTGGTGATTCAGCTGCCGCAGCAATCAACCTTGGTCGCGCAGACAAGTTCTCATGGATCTCTACTGGTGGTGGAGCATCAATGGAACTTCTTGAAGGAAAAGTATTGCCAGGTTTGGCTGCACTTACAGAAAAATAAGATTTTCTAAATAAATCAAAGAAGAGAGGGATGAAAGTTCCTCTTTTCTTTTGCTTAAAATAAAAACGCTTCCTCTCAACTATTGCTCATAAAATCAGCCAATTTATGATAAAATGGAAATAGAAAGTTGAGATTATGAGTTATTTTAAAAAATATAAATTCGATAAATCCCAGTTCAAACTTGGTATGCGAACTTTTAAAACAGGTATTGCTGTTTTTCTAGTTCTCTTAATTTTTGGCTTTTTTGGCTGGAAAGGTCTTCAAATCGGTGCTTTGACAGCCGTTTTTAGCTTGAGGGAGAGCTTTGATAAGAGTGTTCATTTTGGGACTTCGCGTATTCTAGGCAATAGTATCGGTGGCCTCTATGCTCTGGTCTTCTTCCTATTAAATGGCTTTTTCCATGAAGCTTTTTGGGTAACTTTAGTAGTTGTTCCAATCTGCACCATGTTAACCATTATGACAAATGTAGCCATGAATAACAAAGCAGGTGTCATAGGTGGTGTAGCAGCTATGTTAATCATTACCTTATCAATTCCGAGTGGAGAAACAATTTTGTACGTATTTGCGCGTGTATCAGAAACGTTCATGGGAGTTTTTGTCGCAATTCTCGTAAATTACGATATTGACCGTATTCGACTCTTTTTAGAGAAAAAAGAAAAATAATGTTACATTTTATAACATTATCAATTGACGTTTGTCTTTTTTTAGACTATAATAGACAGAAAGAAGGAAATTGTAAATGAAGGAAAAAGAATTTCGCCGAAACATGGCTGTTTTTCCTATTGGCAGTGTTATGAAGTTGACTGATCTATCGGCTCGTCAGATTCGTTATTATGAAGATCAAGAGTTGATTAAACCTGATCGAAATGAAGGGAATCGTCGCATGTATTCCTTGAATGACATGGATCGTCTGCTTGAAATCAAAGATTATATCTCAGAAGGTTATAATATCGCTGCTATTAAGAAAAAATATGCTGAACGTGAAGCGAAGTCCAAGAAAGTGGTGAGTCAGACTGAGGTGCGTCGTGCACTTCACAATGAACTTCTCCAACAGGGGCGTTTTGCTTCAGTACGATCACCTTTTGGTCGCGGTTAGACAACCGCAAGTAGTCATAGATTAAGGAGAAAACTCATGCCAATCAAAGCTGCAGATATTCGTCGTGAAGTCAAGGAAAAAAATGTTACCTTTATCCGTCTCATGTTCTCAGATATTTTGGGAACCATGAAAAACGTCGAAATTCCTGCTACAGATGAACAATTAGATAAGGTCTTGTCAAATAAGGCTATGTTTGATGGATCTTCTATTGAAGGTTTTGTACGTATCAATGAGTCAGATATGTACTTGTACCCAGACTTGGATACATGGACAGTCTTCCCGTGGGGAGATGAAAATGGAAGTGTTGCAGGTTTGATCTGTGATGTCTACACAACAGAAGGTGAACCATTTGCAGGTGACCCTCGTGGCAATTTGAAACGTGCTCTTCGTCACATGGAAGAAGTAGGATTCAAATCCTTCAACCTTGGTCCAGAGCCAGAATTCTTCTTATTTAAACTAGATGAAAATGGTGACCCAACACTTGAAGTAAATGACAAGGGTGGCTACTTTGATTTGGCGCCTACTGACCTTGCGGACAATACACGCCGTGAGATTGTCAATGTCTTGACTAAAATGGGATTTGAAGTAGAAGCGAGTCACCACGAGGTTGCGGTTGGACAGCATGAAATTGACTTCAAGTACGATGAAGTTCTCTGTGCTTGTGATAAGATTCAAATCTTTAAACTTGTTGTTAAAACCATTGCTCGCAAACACGGGCTTTATGCAACCTTTATGGCCAAACCAAAATTTGGTATTGCTGGGTCAGGTATGCACTGTAATATGTCCCTGTTTGATGCAGAAGGAAACAATGCCTTCTTTGATCCAAATGATCCAAAAGGAATGCAGTTGTCAGAAACGGCCTATCATTTCCTTGGCGGTTTGATCAAGCATGCTTACAACTATACTGCCATCATGAATCCAACCGTTAACTCATACAAACGTTTGGTTCCAGGTTATGAAGCGCCTGTTTACATTGCTTGGGCTGGTCGTAACCGTTCGCCACTTGTGCGCGTACCTGCTTCACGTGGCATGGGAACTCGTCTTGAGTTACGTTCAGTGGATCCGATGGCAAACCCATACATCGCTATGGCGGTTCTTTTGGAAGTTGGTTTGCATGGTATTGAAAACAAAATCGAAGCACCAGCTCCTATCGAAGAAAATATCTACATTATGACAGCAGAAGAGCGTAAGGAAGCTGGCATTACAGACCTTCCATCAACCCTTCACAACGCTTTGAAGGCTTTGACTGAAGATGAAGTTGTCAGAGCGGCTCTTGGAGAACATATCTATACTAGTTTCCTTGAAGCCAAACGAATCGAATGGGCAAGTTATGCAACCTTCGTTTCACAATGGGAAATTGATAACTATTTAGATTTATATTAATGGTACAGAAAGGTTGTCCGTTTGGGCAACCTTTTTATGTTGTTCTAAAGACTGGAGTACTTACATTTAGTCTTTTGTAGATTACTAATATTCTTCGAAAATCTCTTCAAACCACGTCAGCGTTATCTGCAACCTCAAAGCTATACTTTGAGCAGCTTGCGGCTAGCTTCCTAGTTTGCTCTTTGATTTTCATTGAGCATAAGTTTATTATAGTAGATTGGAAGATAATGAATTGAGTCTAGGATTGTCCAAAATAATTCCTAACAATGTTTTAGAAGTCGTGTTATACTATTGCGACTTAAATATGATATAGTGTTTTCATATTGCTCATACTCTTCTATTTTCATTGAGTATCAGCTATAAAGATCGATTACAATATGTCTTTTATGCGCTTCAGTTAGATGAGTGTAATAGATGAGAAGTTTTTTTATTTTTTCTTGAATTGAGGTTTTATCGTCTATAGTATGCTGTAATCTACATGAATATAAGGTGTGTTTGTCATAAATTGATTTGATGCATTTGATGTTTTTATATTAAATTTTCTGATATTTCTTTAATAAGGATAATTGCTATTTTTGTAAAAATCAAGCTACTAAAATTTTATAGTTTAGTCCTAATTAGTAAATATACAAATTCATACATAGAGGGTAATTCCACCGTTTGCATATATATATATATATATAAGCGGTGGAACTTATTTTATCCATACAGGAATCAATAGTTTAAAGATTTTTTGTCATGTATTAATCGCTCTTTTTTCAACGAAAATCTTACTATTCTAGGAACTGCTTCGTTATAAAAAAATACTCTATAGTTGTTAATTATTTATTACAGATATCATTTTACTATATCAACTTATTGTGATAAACTATATATAGTTATGTCATTTTAAAAAAATAGAAAGGAAAAAAATTTATGTTTGGACATAAGAATAATAGGAATGGTGAAAAAAAGTTTTTTTCGCTATTCGATTAGAAAAGTACCATTTTGGTCTTGCTAGTGTAGCTATAGCTGCCCTCTTGTTTTTTGCAAATGGAGTAGCTAGAGCAGATAGTCTATCTGTATCCCCTGATACAGCAGCGACTGAGAAGACCCTAAATGATGAGGGTAGGAGTAGGGCTAAGGAAGAACCCTTGCCAAATAGTCAAGAGCTTGCTGAAAGGAATTTGGAAGAAAAAACTACAAAAGTTGTTGATAAATCAGCCCTTCTTCAAGTGATGGATGAGCTTAAAGATATTGTAGTTAAGGTAAAAGAAAGTAAACTTGCTCCATTGTCTAATCAGCTTCTTCAGCTTACTGATGAAAGCAAACGTTTGCTTTCTGATAAGGATGCTAAATCAGAGGATATTGATCAACATATTCTAAAAATTAGAAAGCTGATAGAAACATTAAAAGAGCAAGAAAGTAGTGCTAGTCAACCTGAGCGGAAAGAAGAGAGTAAGGTGCCTTCTGCTGAAGCGGTAGACGAGACTGCTAATCAGGCTGAAAGTAGCAATGCTAAGGATTCTTTACTAGAAGATAAGAGCACGAATGAGGCTGCTACTGAAGTTCGTAAAGAAGAAACTTCTAGAGATAGCTCAAAACCTACTGTGACAGCTTCCGATAGAAGCTTAAACAAGGTAGATAAGGAAGCTAATAGTCTAGAACTGCCAAACAAAGATAATAAACTGTTGCCGATAGATACGAAAAGTAATCTTGTAGATGAGGCGACAGAGGATGTTCTTGATAAGAAGAAAAAAGGTTATTCTGGGTTTAGAATAGCTCATTATGCAGCTCGATCAATTGATCGTTCTGTAGCTGGAAATCTCGACTCAGGTACTATCAGTGGTGATGGAGTTAAACAGTTTGAAAATCTTCATTATGACATTGATGGTGATCGTACTATTTGGAGAGTGGCTGTCCGTCCGGCTCATAAGAATCATGCTTGGGCTGGTATTGCAGTTACATCAGATGATACTATTGAAAATATTCGTGTAGTAGAAAGAGGTGGAGCTGGTGGTAGTGTACTAGAAGAGAGAGAAATTTCCAGAGGACGCCCTGCTAGTACGCCTTTCTCTAATTATAAGATGTTTATTGGTCACTACAGACTTATTGGTGGAGCTGTGCCAGATAGAATAGTCTATGAAGTAACTACTAGAGGAACACATCACAATCTTTTTGCTCGCTTTGCGACCGCTATTGTACAGAATACTCTTGAAAATTCTGGCTTAAGTGGTAAGGCGGCGATTACAAGTCGAAATTCAGACTTCCCTGCTGTAGGTATCCATGTCAATGCAGTAGGCGCTCCTACTGTTAACCACAACTATACTCGAACCAACGACACTGTACGTATGCAGACTGTACCGTCAACAGATAATCAATTATCAGGGACTGGGAAACCAGGAGCGACTATTTCTGTTAAGAAAAATGGAAATACTTTTAAGAAGACAAAAGTTGATGGAAGTGGTCATTGGGTTGTTTCACTAGATGCTGGTTTAAATAGTAATCTATCAGATACTGGAGAACAACTTGTACCGAAAGATAAGATAACAGTAACTCAAAGTGTTGATGGCAAAGAGAGTGAAGCAACGAATGTGGATGTTTCATTAGGACGTTCATGGATTGATCATTCACCGGGACATCCTGTAGTGAGGTTACATCTAATCAACGTAATATTAAATTATTTGTACCACATGATGCAGGGATGGCGTATTTGAAGTATAGAGATACGAATAATCAAGAGCATCAAGTTGCAATTAGACGTACTACGATTAATCAACAATGGCAATCTCTTCAAAGTAATCTAGCAACTGTTACTTCAGTAGATAATACAAGTAATAAGTTCTATTCTATCATCAATTTACGATTGAATAGTGATATGAAAGTAGGATCTCAAACGTCTGTTATTTCAAATATGAAAGAAGGCGGTTACGGAAGTCTTGAGGGATGGAAACCTGTCAATGTAGTAGAGGCTCCATTAACATCTGGTGCTCACATCGAGAGTGACTTAACAGGTAAAGCAAGTATACCTGCAGACGTCAGAGTAAAAGCACCAGTAGGTTCAACAGTAAAACTTTACGATAATAATGATGTGCTAATAGGAGAAGCTCAGGCTGGAAATGATGGATATGCAACGGTACATCCTCGAAATAGTTTGCCTGAAGGGCAAGTTAGAGCGACTTCAACTCCAGCTGGAGGGAAAGAATCAGCCAAAAGTGACCCTGTGAATGTTACAAGATCTCAAATAGGTCATGGAGGATCGGATCAAATTTCTTCCGAAGGTAAAGCAAAAGGTTATATCGGAGTTGATAAGCAATGGATTACAGCATATCGTGGAGATCATGTCGAAGTTAATGTTTCTTCTTATGCAAAATATCTAGAAACATTTTTACCAAATCCAAATACTAGAGGCCATGTCAGAGGACTAGAAGAATCAGGTGGTTTCTTAGTAACAGCTGTATCTACCGAAGAGACTAGACGTAATGGTAAAACTAGTGGAACGATTGCAATGGATCAGCCTTTAGGAGAAACGATTCTTAATTATTATATTGTAACTAAAACAACAACAGCTAAGTATGGACGCCATAATGCTGGTTCAAGTGCAAATGTTAGTACAACCATTAACGTTCTTGAAGTAGCGAAAAAATATGATATTTCTATTGATAAAAAGATTACTGTAGACAATCCAAACGCTGTAAGTGGTCCAGAAAAAGAGAAAATCATTGCAGCGATTAAAGAGAAGAACAATAGAACATATACAGATGCAGCATACAGAGCATTATTAGATCAGGCAACTTATTCAGTAGATGAAAAAGGGAATGTTACCATCACTTATCCTGATAAATCAGTAGACAAAGTAGCTTCATCATATACTATTCAAAAACGTCCGGTAATAGAAACATCACTAGTTGATAAGGCGGATACTCAAACACCTATAACTGTATCAGCAGATCCAGGTTCTAAAGTAAAACTTTATGATCACTCTGGGCATGAATTGGGAGAAGGTACGGCAAATGGAAATGGTCGAGTTACTATTAATCCTACGAGACCGATTCCGAATGGAAATGTAACAGCAAAAGCAACTGATAATCGTGATAATACAACAGATGCAAGTGTTGCAAAACAAGCTACAGTACCCGCTCCACAAAACTTAGTTATTCAGCAACCTCATCATGGTTCAACAAGCGTAACTATTACTCCGCAAGGCAGAACAGATATTATCACTGCGGTTATTCAAGGGAAAAAAGTTAAAATTGAAAAAGAAGGTTCTGGACGTTATAAGACGTTAGAAAATGCGGCGAATGTACGAATTTCACCAAATTCAAATGGAAGTGTAACCTTTGAATTGCCTTCAGGTACAAGATTTGAAACCCTAGATAGAATCCAAGCTACTGCAGAAAATAAAGATATTACGGTAGCTTCAGGAATCAGATCATCTCAAGAGGCTAATCAATATGTATTAGCAAATAAAGGAGAGAAAGTACCTGTAAAAGATATTAATCATTTAACTCCAACAGATAAAGAAAGAGTTAAAACAGCCTATGAAAAAGCCAATCCTGGTATCAATAAGTCAGAAGTAACTGTTGAAAATAACGGGAATATTACCTACAATCACCAAGGTAGAGGATCTGTTCAAAAAGGTAATGCAAAAACACCTGATAATGTTGTTTAGATAATGTAGCTCCAGGTAAGCCAACGATTCCAACTAACTTGACGGATAAAGCTGGAACTAGAACTCAAATCGAAGTAGATACAGAACCAGGTGCTTCAGTTGTTGTTTATGACCACGGAGGTCAAGAACTAGGACGCGGTGTAGCGAACGCAAGTGGTAAAGCGTTTATCAATCCTACTAAGGAAATTCCTAAAGGTAATGTTACAGCTAGAGCAACAGATGAAGCAGGAAATATCTCACAACCAAGTGATGCTAAAGTTGCTACTTTCCAAGATTTCACACCAAAAGTTCCTTCTAAGACACCTGTTACAAAAGTAACGTCTTTAACACCGGATGAGGTTAATCAGGTTAAGAAAAAAGTTTCAGATGCTAACCCTGGTAAAGAAGTGCAAGTATCAAGTAATGGTACTGCTACTGTAACTGATCCTAAATCAAGGATATCTCATGAAATATCTGGAGATAAGTTAGTTGAATCAAACGATAAGATTAGACCAACAGTTGAAATTCCTTATGATAATCCAGCTAGACAAGAGATTTATGTTTATTCTGGAGAGAATAATGATATTACATTAAAAGCTTGGGATAATTCTGGCAAAATTTCTAAATTGCATTTAGCGTTTGCTGCTGATAATAGACAGGGTCTAGGTACAGAAGATTCATACTTGAACGGGAAAACTCGATCAGCACTTTACTTGAGCGCTACTAAAATTCACACTGATACACCAGCAAGCCAAAATTCTCCTGCTATTCTTAAGGTAACTGGTGAGATTCCTAAGGGTGAATTTAACGAACAAAGCGGACAAATTTCTCGATACTTATTTGCAGAAGATCCAAGTGGAAATACTAACTATGAGCATGTAGGTCATGCTAATGATGTAGGAGCTCCTGGACGTATTCGATTTGTATGGAAGCCTCAAACATTTAAATATGATGCACAGGCGCCAGGAACACCATTATTATTAGACAATGCAGATGCGACTCAAATTGAGAATGCTGTAAAACAAGCTAATCCAACCTTTAGCGATAAAATTAAGTCTGTAACAGTTAATGGCAATAATGTGATTGTGACCTATAAAGACGATAGTACAGATCGATTAGATGCTTCTAAAGTCTTTAAAGTACGTGATTCTAAGCCAACGTCACCAATGGCAACTGCACCAAAAGATGGAACAGTAACAGTAACACCAACAGGAGATGCAGATAAAGTAATTGTTAACTACACAGATGAGCAACAAAATTCTAAAGTAGTAACAGTAGTTAAGGCTAAAAATGGAACATGGTCATCATCAGATAAGCCAGCAGGAGTAACTGTTGATCCAAGAACAGGAACGTTGTTAATTCCAGCTGAAGGTGTTAAAGATAGAAGTCAGGTAACAGCAACAGCTACGAAAGGTGATAGTAGACCATCAGATCCAAAAATAGTTACAGCGCAGCCTAAAGACTTCGAACCAGTGAAACCAGACGAGAAAGTTCCAGTTAAAGACAAAGCGCACTTAACTCCAGAAGAGAAAAAACAAGTGGAAGACAAAGTCAAAGCGAAGAACCCAGGTAAGGAAGTCACTGTAGGCGAAGACGGCACTGCAACGTTGAAAGATCCAACAACTGGCATCAGTCACCAGATTCCAGGAACAGACTTAGTCAACCAAGACTTCACCCCAGTGAAACCAGACGAGAAAGTTCCAGTTAAAGACAAAGCGCACTTAACTCCAGAAGAGAAAAAACAAGTGGAAGACAAAGTCAAAGCGAAGAACCCAGGTAAGGAAGTCACTGTAGGCGAAGACGGCACCGCAACGTTGAAAGACCCAACAACAGGCATCAGTCACCAGATTCCAGGAACCGACTTAGTCAACCAAGATTTCACCCCAGTGAAACCAGACGAGAAAGTTCCAGTTAAAGACAAAGCGCACTTAACTCCAGAAGAGAAAAAACAAGTGGAAGACAAAGTCAAAGCGAAGAACCCAGGTAAGGAAGTCACTGTAGGCGAAGACGGCACCGCAACGTTGAAAGATCCAACAACCGGCATCAGTCACCAAATTCCAGGAAGTGACTTGGTCAACCAAGGATTCACCCCAGTGAAACCAGACGAGAAAGTTCCAGTTAAAGACAAAGCGCACTTAACTCCAGAAGAGAAAAAACAAGTGGAAGACAAAGTCAAAGCGAAGAACCCAGGTAAGGAAGTCACTGTAGGCGAAGACGGCACCGCAACGTTGAAAGATCCAACAACCGGCATCAGTCACCAAATTCCAGGAAGTGACTTGGTCAACCAAGGATTCACCCCAGTGAAACCAGACGAGAAAGTTCCAGTTAAAGACAAAGCGCACTTAACTCCAGAAGAGAAAAAAACAAGTGGAAGATAAAGTCAAAGCGAAGAACCCAGGTAAGGAAGTCACTGTAGGCGAAGACGGCACCGCAACGTTGAAAGATCCAACAACCGGCATCAGTCACCAAATTCCAGGAAGTGACTTGGTCAACCAAGATTTCACCCCAGTGAAACCAGACGAGAAAGTTCCAGTTAAAGACAAAGCGCACTTAACTCCAGAAGAGAAAAAACAAGTGGAAGACAAAGTCAAAGCGAAGAACCCAGGTAAGGAAGTCACTGTAGGCGAAGACGGCACCGCAACGTTGAAAGATCCAACAACCGGCATCAGTCACCAAATTCCAGGAAGTGACTTGGTCAACCAAGATTTCACCCCAGTGAAACCAGACGAGAAAGTTCCAGTTAAAGACAAAGCGCACTTAACTCCAGAAGAGAAAAAACAAGTGGAAGACAAAGTCAAAGCGAAGAACCCAGGTAAGGAAGTCACTGTAGGCGAAGACGGCACCGCAACGTTGAAAGATCCAACAACCGGCATCAGTCACCAAATTCCAGGAAGTGACTTGGTCAACCAAGGATTCACCCCAGTGAAACCAGACGAGAAAGTTCCAGTTAAAGACAAAGCGCACTTAACTCCAGAAGAGAAAAAAACAAGTGGAAGATAAAGTCAAAGCGAAGAACCCAGGTAAGGAAGTCACTGTAGGCGAAGACGGCACCGCAACGTTGAAAGATCCAACAACCGGCATCAGTCACCAAATTCCAGGAAGTGACTTGGTCAACCAAGATTTCACCCCAGTGAAACCAGACGAGAAAGTTCCAGTTAAAGACAAAGCGCACTTAACTCCAGAAGAGAAAAAACAAGTGGAAGACAAAGTCAAAGCGAAGAACCCAGGTAAGGAAGTCACTGTAGGCGAAGACGGCACCGCAACGTTGAAAGATCCAACAACCGGCATCAGTCACCAAATTCCAGGAAGTGACTTGGTCAACCAAGGATTCACCCCAGTGAAACCAGACGAGAAAGTTCCAGTTAAAGACAAAGCGCACTTAACTCCAGAAGAGAAAAAAACAAGTGGAAGACAAAGTCAAAGCGAAGAACCCAGGTAAGGAAGTCACTGTAGGGCGAAGACGGCACCGCAACGTTGAAAGATCCAACAACCGGCATCAGTCACCAAATTCCAGGAAGTGACTTGGTCAACCAAGATTTCACCCCAGTGAAACCAGACGAGAAAGTTCCAGTTAAAGACAAAGCGCACTTAACTCCAGAAGAGAAAAAACAAGTGGAAGACAAAGTCAAAGCGAAGAACCCAGGTAAGGAAGTCACTGTAGGCGAAGACGGCACCGCAACGTTGAAAGATCCAACAACCGGCATCAGTCACCAAATTCCAGGAAGTGACTTGGTCAACCAAGGATTCACCCCAGTGAAACCAGACGAGAAAGTTCCAGTTAAAGACAAAGCGCACTTAACTCCAGAAGAGAAAAAAACAAGTGGAAGATAAAGTCAAAGCGAAGAACCCAGGTAAGGAAGTCACTGTAGGCGAAGACGGCACCGCAACGTTGAAAGATCCAACAACCGGCATCAGTCACCAAATTCCAGGAAGTGACTTGGTCAACCAAGATTTCACCCCAGTGAAACCAGACGAGAAAGTTCCAGTTAAAGACAAAGCGCACTTAACTCCAGAAGAGAAAAAAACAAGTGGAAGACAAAGTCAAAGCGAAGAACCCAGGTAAGGAAGTCACTGTAGGCGAAGACGGCACCGCAACGTTGAAAGATCCAACAACCGGCATCAGTCACCAAATTCCAGGAAGTGACTTGGTCAACCAAGGATTCACCCCAGTGAAACCAGACGAGAAAGTTCCAGTTAAAGACAAAGCGCACTTAACTCCAGAAGAGAAAAAAACAAGTGGAAGACAAAGTCAAAGCGAAGAACCCAGGTAAGGAAGTCACTGTAGGCGAAGACGGCACCGCAACGTTGAAAGATCCAACAACCGGCATCAGTCACCAAATTCCAGGAAGTGACTTGGTCAACCAAGATTTCACCCCAGTGAAACCAGACGAGAAAGTTCCAGTTAAAGACAAAGCGCACTTAACTCCAGAAGAGAAAAAACAAGTGGAAGACAAAGTCAAAGCGAAGAACCCAGGTAAGGAAGTCACTGTAGGCGAAGACGGCACCGCAACGTTGAAAGATCCAACAACCGGCATCAGTCACCAAATTCCAGGAAGTGACTTGGTCAACCAAGGATTCACCCCAGTGAAACCAGACGAGAAAGTTCCAGTTAAAGACAAAGCGCACTTAACTCCAGAAGAGAAAAAACAAGTGGAAGACAAAGTCAAAGCGAAGAACCCAGGTAAGGAAGTCACTGTAGGCGAAGACGGCACTGCAACGTTGAAAGATCCAACAACCGGCATCAGTCACCAAATTCCAGGAAGTGACTTGGTCAACCAAGATTTCACCCCAGTGAAACCAGACGAGAAAGTTCCAGTTAAAGACAAAGCGCACTTAACTCCAGAAGAGAAAAAACAAGTGGAAGACAAAGTCAAAGCGAAGAACCCAGGTAAGGAAGTCACTGTAGGCGAAGACGGCACTGCAACGTTGAAAGATCCAACAACTGGCATCAGTCACCAGATTCCAGGAACAGACTTAGTCAACCAAGACTTCACCCCAGTGAAACCAGACGAGAAAGTTCCAGTTAAAGACAAAGCGCACTTAACTCCAGAAGAGAAAAAACAAGTGGAAGACAAAGTCAAAGCGAAGAACCCAGGTAAGGAAGTCACTGTAGGCGAAGACGGCACCGCAACGTTGAAAGACCCAACAACAGGCATCAGTCACCAGATTCCAGGAACCGACTTAGTCAACCAAGACTTTGGTGTAAACGGTATTCCAGAAGTAACTCCAAGTCAACCAGCCTACACAGATCCAGTAGGAACAAGCAATACGGATGGAGAAGGTAACCTAATTACACCGCCAACTGTCGAGATTCCAGCCTACACAGATCCAGAAGGAACAAGCAATACAGATGGCGAAGGAAATGTAATTACGCCACCAACTGTAGATATTCCAGCCTACACAGATCCAGTAGGAACAAGCAATACAGATGGCGAAGGCAATGTCATTACACCACCAACTGTCGAGGTCCCAGCCTACACAGATCCAGTAGGAACAAGCATTACGGATGGCGAGGGCAATGTCATTACGCCACCAACTGTAGATATTCCAGCCTACACAGATCCAGTGGGAACAAGCAATACAGATGGCGAAGGCAATGTCATTACACCACCAACTGTCGAGGTTCCAGCCTACACAGATCCAGTAGGAACAAGCATTACGGATGGAGAAGGTAACCTAATTACGCCACCAATAGCAGAGATTCCAGCCTACACAGATCCAGTAGGAACAAGCAGTACGGATGGAGAAGGTAACCTAATTACACCGCCAACAGCAGAGGTTCCAGCCTACACAGATCCAGTAGGAACAAGCATTACGGATGGAGAAGGCAACCTAATTACGCCACCAAGTGTCGAAGTTCCAGCCTACACAGATCCAGTAGGAACCAGCAGTAGGGACGGCGACGGTAACGTAGTTACGCCACCAACAGCAGAAGTCCCAGCCTATACAGGTAGTGTGAATGGTATTTCAGAAGAAATGCCAGCTCAGCCACATAAGGACGGCAGTGCTAATGAAATGTCAGAGGGAACTCCAAAATCTGTAACTACAATAAATAAAGATCGACAACTTCCAAATACAGGAACAGAGAAATCAAATAGGTCACTTATTGTAGCTCTTTTAGCAGCTATGACTGGCGGACTTCTCATTTCACGAAAACGGAAGGATGAAGAGTAACGACTTGTAGATTATGAAGTCAATAACAAGTGATTTGTATAAAATCAGTAAAATAAGTTGATATACAAGTAACTATGTTTAAATCAGAAAGCAACGTGTCTAGCGTTGCTTTTTGATTGCTTCTTTGTCAACTGTAGTAGGTTGAAGGAAAGCTAATACTCTTCGAAAATCAAAGAGCAAACTAGGAAGCGAACCACAGGTTGCTCAAAACACCGTTTTGAGGTTGTGGATAGAACTGACGAAGTCAGCTCAAAACACTGTTTTGAGGCTGTAGATAAGACTGACGAAGTCAGTAACATATATACGGCAAGGCTAAGCTGAAGTAGTTTGAATAGTATAAGATAGTGTGGATTATCTAATTCATGGAGTTGGATTTGAAGGTAAAATAGTCGATCGATGTTTAGATAGAATGTAGATTATTTCTTGCGTTTTATATCGAGGTGTGATATATTTTATATAGCGAAGTGCGATATATCGAACTAAATAGGAGGTGGCTATATATGGAATTAACGGATAAGATTCGTCGAGTTTATCTTCCGATGACGGAAACGGGTTTTTATATCTTGTTCTGTCTGCAAAAGGAAGGTCATGGTTATAGTATTACGCAAAAGGTCAAGGAGATGACAGATTCGCAAGTCTTGATTAGTCCTGGAACTATGTATGGAACCTTGTCAAAAATGGAAAAGGATGGTTTGATTTCCTTTGTCCGAGAAGAGGAGAAACGGAAAATCTATCATATCACAGACTTGGGACGAAAAGTCTTAGATATTGAATTGAAGCGTATTGAACGGCTCTATAGAAACAGTCGGGAGGAAGGATGATGGAAAAGAAGATTGTTTATAGAATTGCTACCATTGCGGATTATGATAGAGAGGCTTTATATCTTAGAAAAATGCATGCTGAGGGTTGGAGACTTAAGGAAGTGACCCACTCTAACTTAGTAGTTGCGGTTAAGTATACTTTTGAAAAGTGTCAGCCTGAGCAGATGTCTTATCAGTTGGACTTTTATCCCATGAAAAAATCAGAGAGAGCCTCCTATTTACAACTGTTTAAAGACTGTGGCTGGGAGCATATTATAGACTTTAATAGTTTTTCCTACTTTAGAAAAGCACATTCTGAAATTGAATCGAATGTAGAATTTGAAACCTATAATGACTCTGCTGGGAAGTTAGCTATGGTTAACCGCATTTTAACAATGCGGATGCTTCCTATTTTACTTCTCTTTGCAGCTCTACTACCGGTTTTTTCAAAGTTCCTCGGTAGAGGTAGTTATTTCAGTTGGGAAGTGTTTTTGATTTTCATAATAGATTGGGTTTTATTGATAGTTTTTGTGATTCAGATTTCTTATATTTTTTGGAAATTGTTTCAAAAGTGGAAAGAATTATCTAATAAATAACGTCAGGCATGTTTCTAATTTTGGGGTAAGACAATGAATAGCAGAGTAGAATTTCGGATCTTCACGATTCTTGATTTGGATAAGAAAGAAGAATATTTACATGAGATGCACTTGGAAGGTTGGAGGTATAGAACGAGTCGTTTTGGTTTGTTCTATTTTGACCAATGTCAACCGGACGATGTCATCTACCGTATCTATGATTCTAGGTTTCTTAAAAAGCATAAGCATGAACTGCAAGATTTTAGAAATAGAGGTTGGGAATTAATAGAAACAGGTTTTTGTTCGATTCTTCGTAAATCGGCTTCTGATATACTTTCGGAGGATCAAGTCTATATGAGTAATAATCTCAGGTGGGAAGTTATGCGATCTAGACTTCGTTCCTGTACAGCTACTTTCTTAGGTGGTCTTGTTGTTTGTATGAGTTTATTTAAAGAAGAACTTTCTATGTCTTTCTTCATTATTTTTCTTTTATATGCTTTTCTGATTTCTTATCTAATCTATGGTTATTTCAGATTAAAAAGGAAATACCAAGTAGATGAATAGCAAGGTTCTAGGTCTTCAGACTGATTTTTAGCACTCTTGATAAAAGAGTGCTAATTTTTTGAGTTTTTATCTTGACATTCTCTTCTAAGGGTGTATAATAGAATCATAAGTTAGCACTTGAGGGTATCGAGTGCTAATCGATCAGACAGAGAGGAGTGATGAGATGGTTACAGAGCGTCAACAGGATATTTTAAATCTGATTATTGACATCTTTACCAAAACGCACGAACCTGTCGGATCCAAAGCCTTGCAAGAGTCTATTAACTCTAGCAGCGCAACCATTCGTAATGACATGGCGGCTCTAGAAAAGCAAGGTTTGCTTGAAAAGGCTCATACTTCAAGTGGTCGGATGCCAAGTGTTGCTGGTTTTCAGTACTATGTGAAACACTCACTGGATTTTGACCGACTGGCTGAAAATGAGGTTTATGAGATTGTTAAAGCCTTTGATCAGGAATTCTTCAAACTGGAGGATATTCTGCAAGAGGCCGCTAACCTACTGACAGACCTGAGTGGCTGTACGGTAGTAGCACTAGATGTTGAACCGAGCAGGCAACGTTTGACAGCCTTTGATATCGTCGTTCTGGGGCAACATACAGCATTGGCAGTATTCACCCTAGACGAGTCTCGAACGGTTACCAGTCAGTTTCTGATTCCAAGGAACTTTTTGCAGGAGGATTTGCTGAAACTGAAGAGCATTATTCAGGAACGTTTCCTAGGTCACACTGTTCTAGATATTCACTACAAGATTCGGACAGAGATTCCGCAGATTATCCAGCGTTACTTTACAACAACGGACAATGTTATCGATCTCTTTGAACACATCTTTAAGGAAATGTTCAACGAAAACATTGTGGTGGCGGGCAAGGTTAATCTCTTGAATTTTGCCAATCTGGCAGCCTATCAGTTCTTTGACCAACCGCAAAAGGTGGCTCTGGAGATTCGTGAGGGTTTGCATGAAGATCAGATGCAAAACGTCCGTGTTGCAGACAGTCAAGAGTCCTGTCTAGCTGACCTAGCGGTGATTAGTAGCAAGTTTCTCATTCCTTATCGGGGAGTTGGAATTCTAGCGATTATCGGTCCTGTTAATCTGGATTACCAACAGCTAATCAACCAAGTCAATGTGGTCAACCGTGTTTTGACCATGAAGTTGACAGATTTTTACCGCTACCTCAGCAGTAATCATTACGAAGTACATTAAGATTGAAATCATTAAAGGAGGCGAAAATGGCCCAAGATATAAAAAATGAAGAAGTAGAAGAAGTCCAAGAAGAGGAAGTTGTGGAAACAGCTGAAGAAACAACTCCTGAAAAGTCTGAGTTGGACTTGGCAAATGAACGTGCGGATGAGTTCGAAAATAAATACCTTCGCGCTCATGCAGAAATGCAAAATATCCAACGCCGTGCCAATGAAGAGCGTCAAAACTTGCAACGTTATCGTAGCCAGGACTTGGCAAAGCGATTCTCCCTTCTTTGGACAACCTTGAGCGTGCACTCGCAGTTGAAGGTTTGACAGACGATGTGAAGAAGGGCTTGGAAATGGTGCAAGAAAGCTTGATTCATGCTTTGAAAGAAGAAGGAATCGAAGAAATCACAGCTGAGGGCGAATTTGACCATAACTATCATATGGCCATCCAAACTCTCCCAGCAGACGATGACCACCCAGCAGATACCATCGCCCAAGTCTTCCAAAAAGGCTACAAACTCCATGACCGCATCCTACGCCCAGCCATGGTAGTAGTGTACAACTAGGCAATTCTGACGGTAGCTAAAGCAACTCGTCAGAAAACGGCAATCGCTATGGCGTTTGCCTAGCCTCCTTACTAACTCGTCGTCGAAATAAAATCGATTTTGACTCCTCGTGTCGTAACATAATAGAAAACTTGTCCGAAACGACACTAAACTATGAAGAAAGATAAAATATGTTTGGTTTTGCAATAGTGAGCAAAGCGAACCAAAGACGATACTCTTCGCCGTGGCGCTACTTGCGCAAACTTTGAGACCATAGGCTCAAAGTTTAGTCAAAGAGATTGACGAGGTTAAGCTCTGACGGCGCCGCCACCTAAGAAGAGTATCAAAAAGAAAAATAGAAAATTAACTAACAAGGAGAAAAACACATGTCTAAAATTATCGGTATTGACTTAGGTACAACAAACTCAGCAGTAGCAGTTCTTGAAGGAACTGAAAGCAAAATCATCGCAAACCCAGAAGGTAACCGCACAACTCCATCTGTAGTATCATTCAAAAACGGCGAAATCATCGTTGGTGACGCTGCAAAACGTCAAGCAGTAACAAATCCAGATACAGTCATCTCTATCAAATCTAAGATGGGAACTTCTGAAAAAGTTTCTGCTAATGGAAAAGAATACACTCCACAAGAAATCTCAGCTATGATTCTTCAATACTTGAAAGGCTACGCTGAAGACTACCTTGGTGAAAGTAACCAAAGCAGTTATCACAGTTCCTGCTTACTTCAACGACGCTCAACGTCAAGCAACGAAAGACGCTGGTAAAATCGCTGGTCTTGAAGTAGAACGTATCGTCAACGAACCAACAGCAGCAGCCCTTGCTTACGGTTTGGACAAGACTGACAAAGAAGAAAAAATCTTGGTATTCGACCTTGGTGGTGGTACATTCGACGTATCTATCCTTGAATTGGGTGACGGTGTCTTCGACGTATTGTCAACTGCAGGGGACAACAAACTTGGTGGTGATGACTTTGACCAAAAAATCATCGACCACTTGGTAGCAGAATTCAAGAAAGAAAACGGTATTGACTTGTCTACTGACAAGATGGCAATGCAACGTTTGAAAGATGCAGCTGAAAAAGCGAAGAAAGACCTTTCTGGTGTAACTTCAACACAAATCAGCCTGCCATTTATCACTGCTGGTGAAGCTGGACCTCTTCACTTGGAAATGACTTTGACTCGTGCGAAATTTGACGATTTGACTCGTGACCTTGTAGAACGTACAAAAGTTCCAGTTCGTCAAGCCCTTTCAGATGCAGGTTTGAGCTTGTCAGAAATCGACGAAGTTATCCTTGTTGGTGGTTCAACTCGTATCCCAGCTGTTGTAGAAGCAGTTAAGGCTGAAACTGGTAAAGAACCAAACAAATCAGTAAACCCTGACGAAGTAGTTGCTATGGGTGCTGCGATCCAAGGTGGTGTGATTACTGGTGATGTTAAAGACGTTGTTCTTCTTGACGTAACACCATTGTCACTTGGTATCGAAACAATGGGTGGTGTCTTCACAAAACTCATCGACCGTAACACAACTATTCCAACATCTAAATCACAAGTCTTCTCAACAGCAGCAGACAACCAACCAGCCGTTGATATCCACGTTCTTCAAGGTGAACGCCCAATGGCGGCAGATAACAAGACTCTTGGACGTTTCCAATTGACAGACATCCCAGCTGCACCTCGTGGAATTCCTCAAATCGAAGTAACATTTGACATCGACAAGAACGGTATTGTGTCTGTTAAGGCCAAAGACCTTGGAACTCAAAAAGAACAAACAATTGTCATCCAATCGAACTCAGGTTTGACTGACGAAGAAATCGACCGCATGATGAAAGATGCAGAAGCTAACGCTGAAGCAGATAAGAAACGTAAAGAAGAGGTTGACCTTCGTAATGAAGTAGACCAAGCAATCTTTGCGACTGAAAAGACAATCAAGGAAACTGAAGGCAAAGGCTTTGATGCAGAACGTGCTGCTGCCCAAGCTGCCCTTGATGACCTTAAGAAAGCGCAAGAAGACAACAACTTGGACGAAATGAAAGCAAAACTTGAAGCATTGAACGAAAAAGCTCAAGGACTTGCTGTTAAACTCTACGAACAAGCCGCAGCAGCGCAACAAGCTCAAGCAGGAGCAGAAGGCGCACAAGCAACAGGAAACGCAGGCGATGACGTCGTAGACGGAGAGTTTACGGAAAAATAAAATAGTCCAGTGGACTATTTTATCCCGAGCTTGAAAATCAGGAGAGCGAGGTAGTTAAGAATGACTAATCACTAAAGTGATTGTCATTCTACGGCAATCGCTATGGCGATTTGCCTAGACGCCTTACTAGTTCAAAAACAAAGTATAATCGACTTTGTTTTTGAACGTCGTAATGATAGGAAGAAATCCAGAGGTTGCAACCCAGCCTCTGTTTTTCGGTAAAATAGAGGATGTTGCGTATGAAAAAAGTACTTTGTATCATTTATCCTAATTTTTCTCTTTATGAGATAACCACTTTAACGAGTACTTTAGCTCTGTCTTTTGATATCACTATTGATTATGTAGCTTCTGAGAATTCGATGGTGGTCTCTGAGGATGGTTTGCCCTGTCAACCGACGAAAACATTGGATCAGATCCGCATAGAAGATTATTCTTGTGTGATTTTGCCAGGAATGGTAAATATAGGTCCTACTATACAAGATGAGAAATTGATCTCGTTTTTGAGAAGTCTTAATGAGCAAGATATCCTAATTGCAGCCATTTCTTCAGCGCCCCTTTTATTGGCGAAGCAGGCTTGTTGAACGACACGAAATTTACAGGTGGAATTTGGCAAAACTTCTTTGACTATTTTGAATTTCTTCCACGTGAGAATTTCCAACCGAAAGTTCTTGTCCAAGATAAACAAATCATTACGGCTATCGGTTTTGCACATCAAGAGTTTGCAAGAAAAGTGATTTTCGGTTTAGGGTTGGTAGAAAATACTGACAACTATTTTAAAGAACAGAACGAGTATGCTGAAGAGGATTTGATATTTACTCTATCAGATGAAGAGTTTGATCAAGTGAAGCAGAGTATAGAAAACAGCCACTAAAGATTTACATGAAAATTATAGAAAGGAATAAGGGTGTTCAGGGAATTGAACTCGCACTCTGAGCTTTCTTACTAAATATAACAGAAAGGAATTGAACCCGACCTAAATTCTCGGAAAAAAGATAAATCTGTCTAGGAGCATCGCTCCAGCATCAGATTTCCTATTTTTCAGTCGAATTTTACGGTCTTGGTATCTTGTATGAACAATACTGAATTTTATGATCGTCTGGGGGTGTCCAAAAACGCTTCGGCAGACGAGATCAAAAAGGCTTATCGTAAGCTTTCCAAAAAATATCACCCAGATATCAATAAGGAGCCTGGTGCTGAGGACAAGTACAAGGAAGTTCAAGAAGCCTATGAGACTTTGAGTGACGACCAAAAACGGGCTGCATATGACCAATATGGTGCTGCTGGAGCCAACGGTGGCTTTGGTGGTGCAGGCGGTTTTGGCGGTTTCAACGGTGCAGGTGGCTTCGGTGGTTTTGAGGATATTTTCTCAAGTTTCTTCGGCGGAGGGGGAGCTTCACGCAATCCAAATGCTCCCCGTCAGGGGGATGACCTCCAATACCGTGTGAACTTGACCTTTGAAGAAGCTATTTTTGGAGCTGAAAAAGAAGTTAAATACAACCGTGAAGCAAGCTGTCGTACATGTAATGGCTCTGGTGCTAAGCCAGGAACAAGTCCAGTCACTTGTGGACGCTGTCATGGAGCTGGTGTCATTAACGTTGATACACAAACTCCTCTTGGTATGATGCGTCGTCAAGTAACCTGTGATGTCTGTCATGGTCGTGGAAAAGAAATTAAAGATCCATGTACAACATGTCACGGAACAGGGCATGAAAAACAAGCTCATAGCGTACATGTGAAATCCCTGCTGGTGTGGAAACAGGTCAACAAATTCGCTTAGCTGGTCAGGGTGAAGCAGGATTTAACGGTGGACCATACGGTGACTTGTACGTGGTGGTTTCTGTGGAAGCCAGCGACAAGTTTGAACGTGAAGGAACGACTATCTTCTACAATCTCAACCTAAACTTTGTCCAAGCAGCTCTTGGTGATACGGTAGATATCCCAACTGTTCATGGTGATGTTGAATTGGTTATCCCAGAGGGCACTCAGACTGGTAAGAAATTCCGTCTACGTGGCAAGGGAGCTCCGAGCCTTCGTGGTGGTGCAGTTGGGGACCAATACGTTACCGTCAATGTCGTGACTCCGACAGGCTTGAACGACCGCCAAAAAGCAGCCTTGAAAGAATTCGCGGCTGCTGGTGACTTGAAAGTAAATCCAAAGAAAAAAGGCTTCTTTGACCATATTAAAGATGCCTTTGAAGGAGAATAAAGTAAAAAGAGCCGAGTGGCTCTTTTTATTTATAGATTTTCTAAGACTTTCCTTAAGTAATGACGGACGGTAGCGACCTTCTTCGAAGTTCCATACCTAAACTTTGAGCCTAGGTCTCAAAGTTTCCGTACACCTGAAACCAAGCTGTTTCAGGTGTTTTCATTACGGCGGAAAGTCTTCGATTTAGTTGTGAAATGGGGAATAATACTCTTCAAAAATCTCTTCAAACCACGTCAGCATCGGTTTGTCGTATATATGTTACTGACTTCATCAGTCTCATCTACAACCTCAAAGCAGTGCTTTGAGCAGCCTGTGCCTAGCTTTCTAGTTTGCTCTTTGATTTTTATTGAGTATGAGTTGCCTAAATTATGATGTATAGTTGATGAGATATAACTTGTTTACTTTTTAAAAAAGAGCCGTCGGGCTCTTTTTACTTATCTTCGATTTCCTGTGTCTCTTTGATCACAGCTAGTCTAGTCTGGATATCCTTTTCCAAGACCTTAAACTTGTAAGTCAGGTCTTCTTGGTATTCCTTGATGAGTTCTTTTTGCTGGTCGATGATGTGCAGGCTGTTTTGGATAATATCCACATCGTCCTTGATAGCTTGAACGCGGTCAGTGGTATTCAAGACTTCATCTGTGATGGTTTGGCGATTTTTTGTGACCAGATAACTTCCAGCGGCAGCTCCTGCAAATAGCAGTAGATTAGATAATTTCATGGCAACTCCTTAGGCGTTTTTGATGGTTTCAGCGACTTGAGCAAGTTTGTCAAAGTCTGGTTCGTGGGCGATAAAATCAATTTTGAGGTCATCGTCTGCACTGTAGCGAGGCACGAGGTGAACGTGGGTATGGAAGACTGTTTGCCCTGCGATTTCTTCACAGTTGGCAATGATATTCATACCAGCAGCCTTGGTAGCTTTCATGACTTTCTGAGCTACTTTTGGTACTTGGGCAAAGAGTTGGCTGGCGCTCGTAGCGTCCATCTCCAAAAGATTGCGATAGTGCTTTTTGGGTACGACCAAGGTGTGTCCAGGTGTCACTTGAGAGATATCAAGAAAGGCAAGAACCTGCTCATCTTCATATACTTTTGAAGCAGGAATTTCCCCTGCGATGATTTTACAAAAAATGCAATCTGACATAAAATCTACCTCTACTGTATTGAATTTTGATATAATATAGCTACATTATACCAGATTTGGAGAAAATATGTTAGAAATTAAAAACCTGACAGGTGGCTATGTTCATGTTCCTGTCTTGAAAGATGTGTCTTTTACTGTTGAAAGTGGGCAGTTGGTCGGTTTGATTGGTCTCAATGGTGCTGGGAAATCGACGACAATTAATGAAATTATCGGTCTCTTGACACCTTATAGTGGCTCCATCAATATCAATGGACTTACTCTTCAAGAAGATGCAACGAGCTACCGCAAGCAGATTGGCTACATTCCTGAGACGCCTAGCTTGTATGAGGAATTGACCCTCAGAGAGCATATCGAAACGGTTGCCATGGCTTATGGTATTGAGCAGAAAGTGGCTTTTGAGCGAGTAGATCCCTTGTTAAATGTTTCGTCTGGATCAGAAATTGGACTGGTTCCCTGTTCATTTTTCAAAAGGGATGAAGCAAAAGGTCATGATTATCTGTGCTTTTGTGGTGGATCCGAGTCTCTTTATCGTGGATGAGCCTTTCCTTGGTCTTGATCCTCTGGCTATTGCAGACTTGATTCAGCTTTTGGAAGTGGAAAAGCAAAAGGGCAAGTCCATTCTCATGAGTACCCACGTGTTAGATTCGGCGGAGAAGATGTGTGATGCTTTTGTCATTCTTCACAAAGGGGAAGTGCGTGCTAAGGGAAATCTCCTGCAACTGCGCGAAGCCTTTGACATGCCTGAGGCTAGTTTGAATGATATTTACTTGGCTCTGACCAAAGAGGAGAAGCTATGAAAGACTTGTTTTTAAAGAGAAAGCAGGGTTTTCGTAAGGAGTGTCTTGGTTATCTGCGCTATGTTCTCAATGACCACTTTGTCTTGTTCCTGCTTGTCTTGCTGGGGTTTTTAGCCTACCAGTACAGTCAACTTTTACAGCATTTTCCTGAAAATCATTGGCCTATCCTTTTGTTTGTAGGAATTACGTCTGTTTTACTTTTGCTTTGGGGAGGAATTGCCACCTATATGGAGGCTCCAGACAAGCTCTTTCTCTTAGTTGGAGAAGAGGAAATCAAGCTTCACCTCAAGCGTCAAACTGGCATTTCCCTATTCTTTTGGCTCTTTGTCCAGACCCTTTTCTTGCTTTTATTTGCGCCTTTATTTTTGGCAATGGGCTATGGCTTGCCTGTTTTTCTGGTCTATGTGCTTTTATTGGGAGTAGGTAAATATTTCCTCTTTCGTCAAAAGGTCAGCAAATTTTTCACTGAAACTGGACTGGACTGGGACTATGTCATTTCCCAAGAAAGCAAGCGTAAGCAAGCCTTACTTCGTTTCTTTGCCCTCTTTACGCAGGTCAAGGGAATTTCAAACAGCGTCAAGCGTCGTGCCTATCTGGACTTTATCCTAAAGGCTGTTCAGAAGGTGCCTGGAAAGATTTGGCAAAATCTCTATCTGCGTTCTTATTTGCGAAATGGAGACCTCTTTGCCCTCAGCCTTCGTCTGCTCTTGCTTTCCTTGCTGGCGCAGGTTTTTATCGAGCAAGCTTGGATTGCGACAGCAGTGGTGGTTCTCTTTAACTACCTCTTGCTCTTCCAGTTGCTGGCCCTCTATCATGCCTTTGACTACCAGTATTTGACCCAACTCTTTCCGCTGGACAAGGGGCAAAAGGAAAAAGGCTTGCAGGCAGTAGTCCGAGGATTGACCAGTTTGGTCTTAGTAGTGGAATTAGTCGTTGGGTTGATTACCTTCCAAGAAAAACTAGCTCTTCTAGCCTTACTGGGAGCTGGTTTGGTTTTACTAGTCTTGTACTTACCTTATCAGGTAAAACGTCAGATGCAGGACTAATCTTGCCTATATGACACTAAAAAAGAAGTTGAGTTCAGTTTGTCTCAGCTTCTTTTATTTTCTACAAGATAATGGTTGGTCCGTAGAGACTCAACTTGGTCTTGACTTGGTCAAAGTGGAAGCGGTCATAGGCCCGCCAAGCGGCGCGAGTAGGAGCGTCTGGATTGAGGGCACTGAGTCCCATGAGAAGACTGGAAGTCTGGTAAAATTTTTCCAGTTCAATCAATACTCGATTATCCACAGTCTCAGCCTTGGCTAGAAAACCAAGAATAGAGTTTAATTGCTCCTGAAAGCGGGCGTCGTCAGCGGTTGCCTGTTTGCATGCTTGATAGGCTTTGTTTAAGTCAGTAATCAAAGTTTGAGCTCTTTTGATAGGGTCTGTATCTGTCATGAGAATTCCTCCTTTAATCTGGGTGCCAGTCTTGATTCTAGCAACTGTGTTTTGATACTGTCAGTCTATCACTTTTATCTCCTTTTTCACCATAAAATCTTTAATTGTACTTGAAATTTCCTGAATGGTACTGTTAAGATTTTATGATAAAATAGTTGTAAGATTATCATGCTTATTTGAGGAACAAGCTACCTTGCAGGAGCTTTGAAGGCCTATTTAAGATTTGGTGGGCTTGTGTCAGAGTATTTTTGCTATTCTCTTTTTAGGAAGAAATTGAAAGAAGGAGAGTAATAAGATGAGAATATTTGTTTTAGAGGATGATTTTTCCCAACAAGCTAGGATTGAAACGACGATTGAGAAATTTTTGAAAGAACATCATATCACTCCCAGCTCTTTTGAGGTCTTTGGCAAGCCAGACCAGCTGCTGGCAGAGGTGCATGAGAAGGGGGCGCATCAGCTATTCTTTTTGGATATTGAGATTCGAAATGAGGAGATGAAAGGGCTGGAGGTGGCTAGAAAGATTCGGGATCGAGATCCTTATGCTCTGATTGTCTTTGTGACGACTCACTCAGAGTTTATGCCCCTGTCCTTTCGCTACCAAGTGTCTGCTTTGGACTATATTGATAAGGCCCTTTCGGCAGAGGAGTTTGAATCTCGTATCGAGACAGCCCTTCTCTATGCCAATAGTCAAGACAGTAAAAGTCTGGCGGAAGATTGCTTTTATTTTAAATCAAAATTTGCCCAATTCCAGTATCCTTTTAAAGAAGTTTACTATCTCGAAACGTCGCCCAGAGCCCATCGTGTTATTCTCTATACCAAGACAGACAGGTTGGAATTTACAGCGAGTTTAGAGGAGGTTTTCAAGCAGGAACCCCGTCTCTTGCAGTGCCATCGCTCTTTTCTCATCAATCCTGCTAATGTGGTGCGTTTGGATAAGAAAGAAAAACTCCTTTTCTTTCCTAATGGCGGAAGCTGTATGATTGCGCGTTATAAGGTCAGAGAAGTGTCTGAAGCTATTAATAACTTACACTGAGCTAGGAGAGTTTATGAATATTGCTTGGATATTGTTGTATACACTTGTTACTCATGGGCTAGAAATTGTCATTTTCTTTAAGGTGGATGGAATTGGTATCACTTTTGAGAGGATTTTTAAGGCTTTTCTTTTTAAGATACTGTTGGCCTTTGTTTTTTTAATGATTGAATATATGGTAGGAGATAATTACCTATTTTATTTTATGGAACCCTTGTACGGCATAGGCTTATCTTTCTTATTGTTAAGAGGACTTCCTAAAAAACTCCTTCTCTTTTATGGTCTCTTTCCAATGATATTAGTGAATCTCTTTCATAGAGGTGTTTCCTATTTTTGTGCTTCCATTTTTTTGGGACAAGGGCAAGTATATGATGACTACTCATTTGCTTGGTTATGTATAATAATTTTTCAATTTCTTCATTTCCCTAGTCTTTTTGAAATGGTTGGACTATGATTTCACTAACTTGAGAAGGGAGATTCTAGATAAAACTTTTCAAAAGTCCCTGACTAAGATTAACTGGATAATGGGGGCGTACTATTTGGTGATGCAAAGTCTGTCTTTCTTTGAATATGAACAAGGTATTCAATCAAAGACTGTTCGCCATCTGATTCTGGTGTTTTTACTTTCTCTTTTTTATGGGGATTATCAAGAAACTGGATACCTATTTGAAGGACAAACTCCATGAGAGATTGGACCAAGAACAGGCCTTGCGCTACAGAGATATGGAGCGATATAGTCGGCATATAGAGGAGCTTTACAAAGAAGTACGGAGCTTTCGTCATGATTATACCAACCTCTTGACCAGCTTACGTCTGGGCATTGAAGAGGAGGATATGGAGCAGATAAAAGAGGTCTACGACTCGGTCTTAAAGGATTCCAGTGAGAAATTACATGACAATAAATATGACCTTGGTCGATTGGTAAATATTCGTGATAAAGCCCTCAAAAGTCTCCTAGCAGGGAAATTTCTAAAAGCCAGAGATAAGAAGATTGTCTTTAATGTCGAAGTTCCTGAGGAGATTCAGGTCGAGGGGATGAGCCTGCTTGATTTTCTAACCATTGTGTCTATCCTTTGTGACAATGCCATTGAAGCCAGTGTAGAGGCTAGTCAACCTCATGTTTCAATTGCCTTTTTAAAAAATGGAGCACAGGAGACCTTTATCATTGAAAACTCCATCAAAGAAGAGGGCATCGATATTTCTGAAATCTTCTCCTTTGGAGCCAGTTCTAAAGGGGAGGAGAGAGGAGTTGGTCTCTATACCGTCATGAAGATTGTGGAAAGCCATCCCAATACCAGTCTAAATACCACCTGCCAAAATCAAGTCTTTCGTCAGGTACTTACTGTGATACATGCAGAATGATAAAAAATAAGACCGAGAGTTCTTGTTTCTCGGTCTGTATGGTTGAATAGTCAATCAAATTAGTTTTGAGTTACAGTCAATTGCTTGTATGAAGTAATTTTCTCTATCATCAACTATCGGGAGAGGTTTCTAATTTTTGAAATCTAATTCTGCTATATCTACTTTTTATTTTTAGTTTTTAATAATCCTATTATAGATAGAGTTATTAAAGTTATGGACATTAAACTGCTAAAAATAAATACTTTTGATGTTAATCCAATAGAAAATAGTAATATTCCATAAAAAATATTGGATATGTAATAAATCTTATTCTTCATGATTACTTGCCTCCGAATATAGATTTTTGCTGTGTTACAAATGTGACAAGTTTAGTATAGCACTGTTTTTAAAAAAATTTCATCCAAATCTTGAATGGTTATTGAAACATCTTGAATTGAACAAAGAACTTTCTCCTTACCAAAATAACGAATATCATTCATAAACCGAAAAATAATATATGTTATCATTATTTTTTGCTATAATGGTTAATGAGCTTACCATTCTTGTCTTCAATAAAAAATCAGTATTTGAAGAAAACTAGGAAACTAGTTATAGACAGTACTGCTTTACGGCGAGATGGTGTTGCAATAGTTTGAAGAATATTTCTTGGGTTCGAAACAAAATACTATAGTATGTGAGGTATCATAAATGAATAAGAAATCCTTTTTTATCATCTGTTCTACGTTGATTATAGCATCGAATCTTCTCATGCTATTTGTAGTGAACAAGGGAGAAGAAACAGGGGGCAACCTGTTTGTGATTGCTATAGCCTGTGTTTTGCTACCAGCCTTTTTATATGCAGTTGAAAACCAACTGACTTCATTGATAAGAGTAGAATCCATACTCCTGATTCAGTTGACAGTTATATCTCTACTCCGTCTTATCAACAGAATAGGGAGTACGCCTGAAATCTTCAACATTATTATTACCCTTCTCGCTTTGGCAAGTGGGACAGCTGGTATCCTTGTTGCGATCATGAGAATCTATCAGAATAGACGGAAGTAAGAGTGAATAGTTCTCGATTTTGTATTTTCACATTGTTAAGTTCCCCTAGGGCAAGTATGTTTTTCATGCTTGCTTTTTTTATTTTTAACAATTCAAGATGTTTTGATGACCATTTATGATTTGGATGGAAAATTTTAAAAAATAGTAGTATACTAACCTTATTAAACTTGTAATAGGACAAAAGTAAAAAGAGGTATTCCTCGTGAATATAAAAACAATGTTACCATTGGCTATTATGCTTGCTTAAAGGCTTGAGCCTGTAAGTAGAGGAACTGTACTTGGAGGTAATTATGGATTTCAAAAGTTTTCTTATTGTTTTTGTTGTTAGTATGCTTATTTCTTTTATTACTTCTTTAATTAGGGAAAAAATTTTAAAATCTCCAAAGAAGAATAAAGATAGATCTAATTAGATAAAAAGATTTTTTATTGCTAGTTTAATCTACAGTGGAGTTTCTTTAATATTGTTTCGCCTGTCAAAATGATATGTGATAGCAGGATAAAAAATTTACAAATTAAGTTGGTATCAATACGGTGAAAAGGGCAAGTATGTTTTTCATGCTTGCTTTTTTTATTTTTAACAATTCAAGATGTTTTGATGACCATTTATGATTTGAGCGATCCAAGGTCAAAATGAGTGCTATACTGGCAGTGTAAAGGTTCTAGCTCAACAAAGATTCAGGAGGAAATCTTATGAGGAAAAAAATACTTGTCATTTTCATCTTGTATCTGATCATGTCCATCTTTCTATATCCGCTTAGGGAGAGTGCTTGGTATCATCTATTTTATACCATAGCCTATGTGATTGCAGTGATGATCTATTTTGCTTTAATGAAAAAGAAAGGAGCAAAGAAATGAAAACTTTTCTTGCTAAAAAACGGAACATCTTCCTTGCGAGATTGTTCCTAGGTCAGTTGCCCTTACTTGTCTCCACTTATCTATTTCTATCTCGTCAGTTTTTAAATTTTTCCTTGGTTTTCCAATTTCTCTTAGTGGTTATTAACTTGGCTTCTATTTTGCTTACTGTTTACCTCACTAGGGAAATGAGGGTTAGAGAGTTTGAAGATGATGATTTGGTTAGTCCTAGAACCAATCAACTCATGTATATCGGTTTGACAGGTTTTATGTCTATTATCTGTTTGTATAGAGGTATCACAGCAGGAGAATTCTATCAGCAATTAATTGCCTATATTGGCTCTATTCTCTGCTTGATTATCATGCTTCTGCTCATTTGGGGCTTGAAGTATTATAAAAAGTAGCTTGCCTTCCTATTCTGACAGAATCTTTGATTAGAAGGCTCTATTAAACTGTCCGTGAAATAAATGAATGGAGGTATTTAATATGAAATACAGATTATTTCTTGTTATTTTCTTGAGTAGTATGTTGAATCTTCTTTTAGGGACATTTTTACAAATCTCTAATGTATCGATTGGGTGGATTGTTCTCTACAGTGGATTATTTGAAGCAGGCGTTTTCCTTCTTGCTAATAAAGGGGTGACGGTACAAATCAAGGAGGCAGACATTAAAAACCGTTTTAAATTTATTTTTGGAAAAACGATATGGTTTCAAATTCTTTTGCTCATCTTTTTGATGGTCAAACTTTATCTTGGTTTGGATGTGAGGTTGATTTTATTCTATGGACATATTTTCATTGTCTTTAATGCCTTAATGTATCTATTATCTAGTAGTCAGGTTAGACTTAAAAAGAACAAACTGCCTTCTTAATCTTACAGCAGTAGAGCTTGACAAGAGGAGGTCATCATGTATAAACACTTATTTTTCCTAGATTCAAAAACCTTAGACTGGTTGACACCTTATATTCTAGTCTTGGCTTCTGACACCATTGCCTTTAACGTTTTTGTGCTAACCTTTGTATCTGTGGTTGTCTTTATTTCCTGAATCCCATGCTAGCTTTAATGGCTATCTTCTTAGGGGGTGGTTATGTGGTCGTATTTTGGTTACTCAAATGGTTTGTTTTGGAAAGGTTAGAGCGAAAGGATGACTTGTAGGGAAGTCTGTTTGTTGAGGAGGATAGTTTTATGGCCATTTTCAATAAATGTCATGCCTTGTTTTTGGGATTTTTAGTATTTGCAATCGTTGGTGCAGCGGGTTATTCCGTCAATCAAGGCGATTATTTTCAACACCAGTACACATTTATTGCTGTAAAGAGTCTCTTGCTTTTCCTTAGTTTTGGTTATGCGAAATGGTTTGATATGATTTCTTTTGGGATGTTAAGTAAGAAACAACTCTTGCTGTTCATTGGAATCTTTCTTCTCACTGTGCTGGTAAGTATTAGCTATCATGCTTTTTTCTCAGTTGTTTCTGGTGCTTCGGCTCAACACCTTGAGGAAGCTAGTAAAGGACTTTCGCTTTCCTTTATTGTTAGTGCTACAGTTTTGGCACCTATCCAGGAGGAATTCATGTTTAGAGGGCTTCTTCAAGGTGCAGTTTTTGATAATTCTTGGCTGGGGCTTGTGCTGACATCCTCTCTCTTTTCTTTCATGCATGAACCTTATGATATTCCTTCGTTTTGCTATTATCTTTTCGGGGGCTTGTTGCTGGGCTTTGCTTATAAAAAGAGTCAAAACCTATGGGTTTCTACTCTAGTCCACATGTTTTACAACAGTTTGCCACTCTTAACTTATATTCAATGAAAATCAAAGGGCAAACTAGTAGCAGGCTGTACTGGAGTACAACAAGGCGACGTTAGTATAAAATGGTTTGTTTTGGAAAGACTAGAGTTAAAGGATGACTTGTAGGGAAGTCTGTTTCTTGAGGAGGATAATTTTATGGAGTTTTTTGATAAATTTCATGCCTTTTGTTTTGGATTTTTAGTACTAATAATCGTCATTACAGTTCCTTATACGATTAACCATGGGGATTTTTTTCAAAATGAATCTGCATTGATTATTGTAAGTTTTCTAGTAACCTCGCTGAGTGTTGTTTATGCTAGAAAGTTTGAAATGATTTCTTTTGGGATGTTAAGCAGGAAACAACTTTTGCTTTTTATTGCAATCTTTCTTCTAAGCGTTCTTGAGACGCTGGTTTATATTCATTTCTTTGCTATTTCTTCTGGCGCAGGAGTTCAACACTTGGCGGAAGTCAGCAGAGGAATTTCCCTGTCTTTGATTTTGACTTCCTCAGTTTTTGGACCCATCCAGGAGGAACTTATTTTCAGAGGACTTCTTCAAGGTACGGTTTTTGACAATTCTTGGTTAGGGCTTGTGCTAACTTCCTCTCTCTTTTCTTTTATGCATGGACCTTCTAATGTCCCTTCGTTTATTTTTTATCTGCTTGGGGGCTTGTTACTGGGCTTTGCTTATAAAAAGAGCCAAAACCTATGGGTTTCTACTCTAGTTCACATGTTTTACAATGCTTGGCCACTCTTATATTATTTATAAAAATCATGAAAGGTAAGCAGAAGACGGTGCTTGCCTTTTTCTTTCTATAATGATACCCAAGCCAATCCAGAGGCTTTTCTTTGAGAATCGGGTGTGGAGCGGTTGACGAATAGGCCAAAAACTAGTAGAATAGTAAGGAAACTTTATACGGAGGAAAGAAATGGATTTGGGTGATAATGAGCTAACACTGACTCCCATACCTGGGAAAAGTGGTAAGGCTTATATGGGTAGCTATCCTGATGGGAAGCGCATCTTTGTAAAAATGAACACCTCTCCAATCCTACCTGGTCTAGCTAGAGAACAAATTGCTCCGCAATTATTATGGAGTCGCCGTTTGGCAGATGGGCGTGATATGTGTGCTCAAGAATGGTTGACAGGCAAGATATTGACACCCTATGATATGAATCGTAAGCAAATCGTCAATATTTTAACCCGTCTTCATCGCTCACGTCCTTTGATGACACAGTTGAGTCGCTTGGGCTATGCCATGGAAACACCTGTAGATTTACTGCAGTCTTGGCAAGAAACGGCTCCAGATGCTTTGCGTAAATCATTTTATCAGTGAAGTGATGGCTGATTTACGTCAGACTATTCCAGGATTTAGAGAGGACTATGCGACCATTGTCCATGGAGATGTACGACATAGTAATTGGATTGAGACAGATAGTGGCTTGATTTATTTGGTAGATTGGGATTCGGTTCGCTTGACCGATCGCATGTTTGATGTGGCCCATATGCTCTGCCATTATATTCCAGAACATCAGTGGAAGGAATGGTTGACCTACTACGGCTATAAGTACAATCAAACGGTATTAAGTAAATTGTATTGGTATGGTCAATTGTCTTATTTGAGCCAGATTTCCAAGTATTATATGAACCAAGATTTAGAAAATGTCAATCGGGAGATTCATGGCTTGCGTCACTTCCGAGACAAGTATGGAAAGAGAAGATGAGAGTTAGAAATCGTAAAGGGGCGACAGAATTACTAGAGGCAAATCCCCAGTATGTGGTCCTCAATCCCTTAGAAGCCAAGGGAAAATGGCGGAACCTGTTTGGCAACGACAATCCCATTCATGTGGAAGTTGGAAGTGGAAAGGGTGCCTTTGTTTCAGGTATGGCCAAACAAAACCCTGACATTAACTATATCGGGATTGATATTCAAAAGTCTGTTTTGAGTTATGCCTTGGACAAGGTGCTTGAAGTTGGAGTACCTAATATCAAGCTCTTGTGGGTAGATGGTTCTGACTTGACTGACTACTTTGAAGACGGTGAGATTGATCGTTTGTATCTGAACTTTTCAGATCCTTGGCCGAAAAAACGCCATGAAAAGCGTCGTTTGACCTACAAGACCTTCTTGGATACCTTCAAGCGCATCTTGCCTGAAAATGGAGAAATTCATTTCAAGACGGATAACCGTGGCTTGTTTGAGTACAGCCTAGTGAGCTTTTCTCAGTATGGCATGAAGCTCAATGGTGTCTGGCTTGATTTACATGCCAGTGATTTTGAAGGCAATGTCATGACAGAATACGAGCAAAAATTCTCCAACAAGGGGCAAGTTATCTACCGAGTTGAGGCAGAATTTTAAGAAATAGCCTGAAATCAGGCTGTATAAGTGCTTTTGCTTTACATAAGTTGGCAAACGTGCTATACTAATAGTAAGAATATGAGAAAGAGAGGCGGGGAAATATCTTCGCCTCTTGCTTATGAGGAGGTGGACGCAATCGCAACAATCGTAGAATTAGTCAGAGAAGTTGTAGAACCTGTCATCCAAGCGCCTTTCGAACTCGTGGATATCGAGTATGGAAAGATTGGCAGTGACATGATTCTCAGTATTTTTGTAGATAAACCTGAAGGAATTACCTTGAACGACACGGCAGACTTGACAGAAATTATCAGTCCTGTCCTAGACACTATCAAGCCAGATCCCTTCCCAGAACAATATTTCCTAGAAATAACCAGTCCAGGCTTGGAACGTCCTTTGAAAACTAAGGATGCCGTCGCTGGAGCGGTTGGGAAATACATCCATGTCGGGCTCTACCAAGCCATCGATAAGCAAAAGGTCTTTGAAGGAACCTTGTTGGCCTTTGAAGAGGATGAGTTGACTATGGAATATATGGACAAGACGCGTAAGAAAACTGTCCAAATTCCATACAGTTTAGTATCAAAAGCACGTTTAGCAGTTAAATTATAGAAAAAGAAAGGATAGCTTTTGAGGATTCAAAAGTGAAGAAAACATGAGTAAAGAAATGCTAGAGGCCTTCCGCATTTTGGAAGAAGACAAGGGAATCAAAAAAGAAGACATCATCGACGCAGTAGTAGAGTCGCTTCGTTCCGCTTATCGCAGACGCTATGGTCAATCAGACAGCGTAGCTATTGACTTCAACGAAAAAACAGGTGACTTTACAGTTTATACTGTCCGTGAAGTTGTTGATGAAGTATTTGATAGCCGTTTGGAAATCAGCTTGAAAGATGCTCTTGTCATTAATTCAGCTTATGAGCTTGGTGATAAAATCAAGTTTGAAGAAGCACCTGCTGAGTTTGGTCGTGTAGCAGCCCAATCTGCCAAACAAACCATCATGGAAAAAATGCGCAAGCAAACACGTGCCATCACTTACAATACTTACAAAGAACATGAGCAAGAAATCATGTCTGGTACAGTAGAACGCTTTGACAATCGCTTTATTTATGTCAACCTTGGTAGCATTGAAGCCCAATTGTCAAAACAAGACCAAATCCCTGGGGAAGTCTTTGCTTCTCATGATCGTATCGAAGTATATGTTTACAAGGTTGAAGACAACCCTCGTGGTGTCAACGTCTTTGTTAGCCGTAGCCATCCAGAAATGATCAAACGTTTGATGGAGCAAGAAATTCCAGAAGTTTATGATGGAACTGTTGAAATTATGAGCGTGGCTCGTGAAGCTGGTGACCGTACGAAGGTTGCTGTTCGTAGCCACAATCCAAACGTGGATGCGATCGGGACAATCGTCGGACGTGGTGGTGCTAACATCAAGAAAATTACCAGCAAATTCCACCCAGCTCGCTACGATGCCAAGAGCGATCGTATGGTTCCAATCGAAGAAAACATCGACGTTATCGAATGGGTAGCCGATCCAGCTGAATTTATCTACAATGCCATCGCTCCTGCTGAGGTTGACCAAGTTATCTTTGATGAAAACGACAGCAAACGTGCCTTGGTGGTTGTTCCAGATAACAAGCTTTCTCTTGCCATCGGTCGTCGTGGACAAAACGTTCGCTTGGCAGCTCACTTGACTGGTTACCGTATCGATATCAAGTCTGCTAGTGAATTTGAAGCCATGGAAGAAGCTGGTTCGGTAGATTTGGAAGCAGAAAACGATACTGTAGAAGAATAAAAGCTGCTAGAGGAGGGAAAGATGAGAACGAGAAAAATCCCTTTGCGCAAGTCTGTTGTGTCCAATGAAGTGATTGATAAGCGTGATTTGCTACGCATTGTCAAGAACAAGGAAGGACAAGTCTTTATCGATCCGACAGGCAAGGCCAATGGCCGTGGCGCTTATATCAAGCTAGACAATAAAGAAGCCCTAGAGGCTAAAAAGAAGAAGGTCTTTAACCGTAGCTTTGACATGGAAGTGGAAGAAAGCTTTTATGACGAGTTGATCGCTTATGTGGATCACAAAGTGAAAAGAAGAGAGTTAGGACTTGAATAAGCAAAAGATAAGCAATCTCTTGGGACTTGCTCAGCGAGCAGGGCGGATCATATCGGGTGAAGAATTGGTGGTCAAGGCCATTCAAGATGGCAAGGCCAAGTTGGTCTTTTTAGCCCATGATGCTGGACCCAATCTGACCAAGAAGATTCAAGATAAAAGTCATTATTATCAAGTAGAAATTGTAACCGTGTTTTCAACACTGGAATTAAGCATAGCAGTCGGGAAATCAAGAAAGGTTTTGGCTGTGACAGATGCTGGATTTACAAAGAAAATGAGGTCTCTTATGGAATAGAAGAGGAGGACATGATTTGTCTAAGAAAAGATTGTACGAAATCGCAAAAGAACTTGGAAAAGAAAGTAAGGAAGTTGTAGCGCGTGCAAAAGAGTTGGGCTTGGATGTGAAAAGCCACTCATCAAGTGTGGAAGAAGCTGTCGCTGCAAAAATCGCTGCCAGCTTTAAGCCTGCAGCTGCTCCAAAGGCAGAAGCAAAACCTGCCGAACTAAAAGCAAGTGCAGAAAAGAAATCTGAAAAATCTGAGCCAGCTAAACCAGCTGTAGCCAAGGAAGAGGCAAAGGCTGCTGAGCCAGTTGCTCCGAAGACAGAAAAAGTAGCAGCTAAACCGCAAAGCCGTAATTTCAAGGCTGAGCGTGAAGCACGTGCCAAAGAGCAGGCAGAACGACGCAAGCAAAATAAAGGCAATAACCGTGACCAACAACAAAACGGAAAACGTCAGAAAAACGACGGTCGCAATGGTGGAAAACAAGGTCAAGGCAACCGCGATAATCGTCGCTTTAATGACCAAGCTAAGAAACAGCAAGGTCAGCAAAATCGTGGAAATGAGCGCCGTCAACAAGAGGACAAACGTCCAAATCAAGTGGCTCCACGTATTGACTTTAAAGCCCGTGCAGCAGCCCTAAAAGCAGAACAAAATGCAGAGTACGCACGTTCAAGTGAGGAACGTTTCAAGCAGTATCAGGCTGCTAAAGAAGCCTTAGCTCAAGCTAATAAACGCAAGGAACCAGAGGAAATCTTTGAAGAAGCAGCTAAGTTAGCTGAGCAAGCGCAACAAGCACAGCAAGTTCAAGCAGTGGTTGAAGTCGTCCCTGAGAAAAAAGAACCTGCAGTGGATACACGTCGTAAAAAACAAGCTCGACCAGACAAAGATCGTGACGATTATGATCACGAAGAAGATGGTCCTAGAAAACAACAAAAGAATCGAAGTAGTCAAAATCAAGTGAGAAATCAAAAGAATAGTAACTGGAATAACAACAAAAAGAATAAAAAAGGCAATAACAAGAACAACCGTAATCAGGCTCCAAAACCTGTTACAGAGCGTAAATTCCATGAATTGCCAACAGAATTTGAATATACAGATGGTATGACCGTTGCGGAAATCGCAAAACGTATCAAACGTGAACCAGCTGAAATTGTTAAGAAACTTTCATGATGGGTGTCATGGCCACACAAAACCAATCATTGGATGGGGAAACAATTGAACTCCTCATGGTGGATTATGGTATCGAAGCCAAACAAAAAGTTGAAGTGGATAATGCCGACATCGAACGTTTCTTTGTCGAAGATGGTTATCTCAATGAAGATGAATTGGTTGAGCGTCCACCAGTTGTAACTATCATGGGACACGTTGACCACGGTAAAACGACACTCCTAGATACCCTCCGTAACTCTCGTGTTGCGACAGGTGAAGCAGGTGGTATCACGCAGCATATCGGTGCCTACCAAATCGTGGAAAATGGCAAGAAGATTACCTTCCTTGATACACCAGGACACGCGGCCTTTACATCGATGCGTGCGCGTGGTGCTTCTGTTACCGATATTACTATCTTGGTCGTAGCGGCAGATGACGGGGTTATGCCTCAGACTATCGAAGCCATCAACCACTCAAAAGCGGCTAACGTTCCAATCATCGTAGCTATTAACAAGATTGATAAACCAGGTGCTAACCCAGAACGCGTTATCGGCGAATTGGCAGAGCATGGTGTTATGTCAACTGCTTGGGGTGGAGATTCTGAATTTGTTGAAATCTCAGCTAAATTCAACCAAAACATCGAAGAATTGTTGGAAACAGTCCTTCTTGTGGCTGAAATCCAAGAACTCAAGGCAGACCCAACAGTGCGTGCTATCGGTACAGTTATCGAAGCGCGCTTGGATAAAGGAAAAGGTGCGGTCGCAACCCTTCTTGTTCAACAAGGTACCTTGAATGTTCAAGACCCAATCGTTGTCGGAAATACTTTCGGTCGTGTCCGTGCTATGACCAACGACCTTGGTCGTCGTGTTAAGGTTGCAGGGCCATCAACACCAGTATCAATCACAGGTTTGAACGAAGCGCCAATGGCGGGTGACCACTTTGCCGTTTACGAAGATGAAAAATCTGCGCGTGCAGCAGGTGAAGAGCGTGCCAAACGTGCCCTCATGAAACAACGTCAAGCTACCCAACGTGTTAGCCTTGAAAATCTCTTTGATACCCTTAAAGCTGGTGAACTCAAATCAGTTAACGTTATCATCAAGGCCGATGTACAAGGTTCTGTTGAAGCACTTTCTGCCTCACTTCAAAGATCGACGTGGAAGGTGTCAAAGTGACCATCGTTCACTCTGCGGTCGGTGCTATCAACGAATCAGATGTAACCCTTGCCGAAGCTTCAAATGCCTTTATCGTTGGTTTCAACGTACGCCCTACACCACAAGCTCGTCAACAAGCAGAAGCTGACGATGTGGAAATCCGTCTCCACAGCATTATCTACAAAGTTATCGAAGAGATGGAAGAAGCCATGAAAGGGATGCTTGATCCAGAATTTGAAGAAAAAGTTATCGGTGAAGCGATTATCCGTGAAACCTTCAAGGTGTCTAAAGTCGGAACAATCGGTGGATTTATGGTTACTAGCGGTAAAGTTACCCGTGACTCTAAAGTCCGTGTTATTCGTGACGGTGTCGTTATCTATGACGGTGAACTTGCAAGCTTGAAACACTATAAAGATGACGTCAAAGAAGTTACAAACGGCCGTGAAGGTGGTCTCATGATTGATGACTACAATGATATCAAGATGGATGATGTGATTGAGGCCTATGTCATGGAAGAAATCAAGAGATAAGATTTTTGCTCCTTTCTTAGGTGGTGAGGGACGCAAGCAAACCGATGGTTTCATTGCTTATTTGAGCCTAGAGTCTCAAAAATCCCCTGTGATGGGACTGATAAATCAGTTCCATCACTTTCACCACGGCGAAAGAAGCAGATGATTTCAAATTGAACTCCGTTTCAATTTGAAATGAAAATCAATAAATTTAAAAATAGCTAGGTCTGCTGGCCTAGCTTTTGGTTCAAAGTAGAGAAAGGAATATCATGGCAAATCATTTCCGTACGGATCGTGTGGGCATGGAAATCAAGCGTGAAGTCAATGAGATTTTGCAAAAGAAAGTCCGTGATCCGCGTGTCCAAGGTGTGACCATCACAGATGTTCAGATGCTAGGTGACTTGTCTGTAGCCAAGGTTTACTACACCATTTTGAGTAACCTTGCTTCGGATAATCAAAAAGCCCAAATTGGGCTTGAAAAAGCAACTGGTACCATCAAACGTGAACTTGGTCGCAATTTGAAATTGTACAAAATCCCAGATTTGACCTTCGTAAAAGACGAATCCATCGAATATGGAAACAAGATTGACGAAATGCTACGCAATCTGGATAAGAACTAAGAAGGAGGGGAAACCCTCTTTTTTGGTGCTTGGATTCTTCTAGATATCAATAGCTGTATTTGTAATTGCAAAAAACAGTTTAAAAAATTTGTAAATACTTTATAGTATGATATGATGAAGTTTAATACGAATGATAAATGGAGATAGAGATGGGCAAACAAGAGTTAGCGATGCAAGTGCTGCAACAAGTGGTGAAATTACCCATGGTCAAAGTTAATCGAGAAAAATTTTTAGTTGACAAATTTTCTAAAGAGTTAGATCGAAAGGATATTGCTACATTATTGGAAAAAGGTCCGACCTCTTTGTTAACAAAGGAAAGCTTGGATCGAGTTGCTAAGACCTGTATTAAGGACAATGTTCTACGAGCAAGCGGGACTTCGATTTTGGCAGGTTTACCTGGTGGTATTGCCATGGCAATCACTATTCCAACAGATGTAGTTCAGTTTTATGCTTTTTCATTAAAGTTGGCCCAAGAACTAGGCTATATTTATGGATTTGATGATCTTTGGGAATCCCGTGATGAATTGAGCGAGGATGCTCAAAATACACTCTTGCTTTATCTCGGTGTCATGCTAGGGGTAAATGGAGCAGGAGCTTTGCTTCGCTCTGGAGGTGTAACAGTTGCCAAGCATGTGATGAAGACGATTCCGCAGAAAGCTTTGACAAAGACACTTTGGTATCCTATTCTGGAGAAAGTTTTGAAAATTTTTGGAGTCAGCTTGACAAAGGGAGGCTTGGCTAAGGGAATGGGAAAAGTGATTCCTATTTTAGGGGGTGTCCTTTCTGGTGGCTTAACCTTTGCGACCATGAAGCCGATGGGGGAAAGACTGCAAAAGGAATTATCCAAATTAGTTAATTATAATGAAGGGCAGTATCAAATAGATATTGATACTATCCGAAAAGAAGCTGAAATCATCGAAGGTGAGTAATATGGGACTCATAAAAATTCTAGCTAAAACTTACGGAAATTACTTTTTGACCATGCAAGGTGTAAAAGTGATGAAACGATAAAGAAAGATGACCATGCCGTTGTCGGTTTTGGGAAACTCTTTATTGCAGACAAGTTAATGGATACGGCTCGGTGGCTCATCAAGCCAGAGGATAAAAAATGAAATTTTTCTGGGGCCTTCTTGCCATTATTTTTATCAAACCGATTATTGGAATTATGAAATTCCTGTGGATGATCATCTCTTTTGCAGTCCAATTGCTGTTTTACAAGCTATTATTTAAGATATTGGATTGGCTCTTTAAACTTATTTAGATGGTCATCCAAGTCGTGGAGAACTAGCAAGTCTTGTACTGCTAGTTTTTTAATCTCTTTTCATATGGTATAATATAAGCAGTAAAATCATTTTAAAACATTCAGTGGAGGTCGTCATGGACAATATCATCGATGTGTCAATTCCTGTTGCAGAAGTGGTGGACAAGCATCCAGAAGTCTTGGAAATCCTAGTAGAGTTGGGTTTTAAACCCCTTGCCAATCCCTTAATGCGCAATACAGTCGGTCGTAAGGTATCGCTCAAACAAGGTTCTAAGCTGGAAGGAACTCCTATGGCCAAGATTGTCCGCACACTGGAAGCAAATGGCTACGAAGTGATTGGATTAGACTAATGGCAGATGAACGGATTCATGTCCTGCGGGATATTTTGTTAGAATTGCACAATGGCGCCTCTCCTGAATCAGTTCAGGAGCGCTTTGATGCGACCTTTACAGGCGTTTCAGCCATTGAGATTTCCCTCATGGAGCACGAGCTGATGAACTCAGACTCAGGTGTCACCTTTGAAGATGTCATGGAACTCTGTGACGTTCATGCCAATCTTTTTAAAAATGCTGTTAAGGGTGTCGAAGTTGCAGATACTGAGCATCCAGGTCACCCAGTTCGTGTCTTCAAGGAAGAAAATCTTGCTCTTCGTGCGGCCTTAATTCGCATTCGGAGATTGCTAGATACCTATGAGTCTATGGAAGACGAGGAAATGCTGGCGGAGATGCGTAAGGGTTTGGTGCGTCAGATGGGACTTGTGGGGCAATTTGACATCCACTACCAGCGCAAGGAAGAGCTTTCTTTCCTATCATGGAGCGCTATGGACACGATTCACCTCCTAAGGTCATGTGGGGAGTGGATGACCAGATTAGGGAACTCTTTCAAACAGCTTTAGCGACAGCCAAGTCATTACCAGAAGTGTCGATTTGCACTGTAAAAGAAGATTTTGAAGCCTTTGCGACAGAGTTTGAAAGTATGATTTTCAAGGAAGAGTCCATCCTTCTCATGATTCTCCTTGAGTCCTTTACTCAGGATGACTGGCTTCAGATTGCGGAGGAGAGCGACGCCTATGGCTATGCCATCATCCGTCCGTCTGAGAAATGGGTTCCAGAACGCCAGAGTTTTGTTGAGGAAAAGATTGCAGAGGAGCCTGTGCCACTAGATACGGCTGAAGGTCAAGTTCAGCAAGTTATCGATATGCCAGAAGGTCAGTTTACTATTACCTTTACCCCTAAGGAAAAAGAAGCGGTGCTGGATCGCCATAGTCAACAGGCTTTTGGAAATGGCTATCTTTCAGTTGAACAGGCGAATCTTATCCTTAATCATTTGCCTATGGAGATTACCTTTGTCAATAAAGAAGACATTTTCCAGTATTACAATGACAATACGCCAGCTGATGAGATGATTTTCAAACGGACACCGTCCCAAGTCGGGCGCAATGTCGAACTCTGCCATCCGCCTAAGTACTTGGACAAGGTCAAGACTATCATTAAGGGGCTTCGTGAGGGAAGCAAAGACAAGTATGAAATGTGGTTCAAGTCTGAGTCACGAGGCAAGTTTGTCCACATCACCTACGCAGCAGTGCACGATGAAAACGGAGAATTCCAAGGTGTGCTGGAATACGTTCAGGATATCCAGCCCTACCGTGAGATTGACACGGACTATTTCCGTGGATTAGAATAGGGAGAAAAAATGAGTTACGAACAAGAATTTATGAAGGAATTTGAAGCCTGGGTCAATACCCAAATCATGATCAACGACATGGCGCACAAGGAAAGCCAAAAAGTCTACGAAGAAGACCAAGACGAGCGTGCCAAAGATGCTATGATTCGCTACGAAAGTCGTTTGGATGCTTATCAGTTCTTACTTGCTAAGTTTGAAAACTTCAAAGCAGGCAAGGGATTCCATGATTTGCCAGAAGGCTTGTTTGGTGAGCGGAATTATTAAACGAGATAGGTTCTTGATTTTTTACTAAAATCTTGATAGAATATTTATATTAAATCCTTGTCAGAACAGGGGTTTTTTATTGAAAGGATTTTATCATGTCAAAGAAACTCAATCGTAAAAAACAATTACGAAATAGCCTCCGTCGCGCAGGTGCTTTTTCAAATACTGTGACTAAGGTTGTAGAAGAGACAAAGAAAGTCGTAAAACGTGCAGAGCAGTCAGCAAGCGAAGCTGGTAAGGCTGTTTCTAAAAAAGTTGAACAAGCAGTAGAAGCTACCAAAGAGCAAGCTCAAAAAGTAGCCAATTCTGTAGAAGATTTTGCAGCTAACCTAGGTGGACTTCCACTTGACCGTGCCAAAACTTTCTATGATGAAGGTATCAAGTCTGCTTCAGATTTCAAAAACTGGACTGAAAAAGAACTCCTTGCCTTGAAAGGAATCGGCCCAGCTACCATCAAGAAATTGAAAGAAAATGGTATCAAGTTCAAGTAATCTTTCTTGTCCCTTGCATTTCCGAAAAAATCTTGCTACAATAGAGCCATTAGAGGTGTTTTGAATCCCGCATTTTACAGAAAGTGGCGGCGCTGAGAAGTCCACAAATGTGTCAAAACTAGTTGCTAATGGATGAAAAATTGAAATAAAAGTGTCTTTTTGTTTTAAAGACGAGAGTTGCGGGCAACTGCCCGAAATTGGGTGGTACCGCGGATAAACACATTCGTCCCTGTCATGTAGATGGCAGGGGCGTTTTTTATGGAAAGCGAGGAAGAAGGATGTCAAGAGCTGAATTACCAGAACGGTTAGAAACAGCGCGTTTAGTCTTAAGAGTCCGTACCGTGGCTGATGCCGAGGATATCTTTGACCATGCTAGTCGTCCAGAAGTCGCCTACCCAGCAGGCTTTCCACCCGTCAAGACCTTGGAAGATGAGATTTATTATCTAGAGCATATCCTTCCTGAACGCAATGAAAAGGACAATCTCCCAGCCGGCTACGGCATTGTGGTCAAAGGGACTGATAAAGTCATCGGCTCTGTTGATTTCAACCATCGGCACGAAGACGATGTACTGGAGATTGGCTATACCTTGCACCCAGACTATTGGGGTCGAGGTTATGTGCCAGAAGCGGCGCGTGCCTTAATTGATCTAGCTTTTAAAGAACTTGGTCTTCACAAGATTGAACTGACTTGTTTTGGCTCCAATGTCCAAAGTCAACGAGTCGCAGAAAAACTTGGATTTACCCTCGAAGCTCGTATAAGAGATCGCAAAGATGCCCAAGGCAATCGCTGTGATGATTTGAGATATGGCTTGCTGAAGAGTGAATGGGAGGTGATTTGATGCATCTTTTCATCATTGGTGCTCCAGCCTCAGGAAAAATGACGATTGGTCAAGAACTGTCTCGACTGACGGATTCTACCCTCTTTTATAATCATCAAGCCATCGATTTTGCACTAGAAATCTATCAGGATTATACCGAGGAGATGTGGGAATTTGTTCGTGGAATTACCTTTTCTTTCCTTGGAGCTAGCGCTAGAAATCAGAGATATGTGATTTTAACAGACGTGATTGATTTTTCAAATCAGTACCAGCTGATGTATTTGAAGCAAATTCAGGATTTATTGGATAACTTTCATCAAGAGATTCTGTTTGTTGAGTTGGAAACAAGTCTTGAGGAGCGTTTACGTCGAAATCAAACGGAGAATCGATTAAAGTACAAACCCTTAAAACGACATATTGAGGTATCTGAAAGAGAAATTTTAGATACAGCTGAAACACTTCAATTAAATTCCCAACGTCAACCTAGTGAGTTGCACCACTACTTTAAAATAAATAATACGAATCTGTCTGCAGAAGAGGTTGCTAAGCAAATTCAAAATAAAATGAACAAAATAGAGAAAGGACAAACACATGTCTAAAGAACTTTCACCTAAATACAATCCAGCCGAGGTTGAGGCTGGTCGTTACCAAAAATGGCTTGATTCTGATGTTTTCAAGCCTTCAGGCGATCAAAAGGCTAAGCCTTATTCTATCGTGATTCCACCACCAAACGTAACTGGGAAACTTCACCTTGGTCACGCTTGGGATACAACTTTGCAAGATATCATCATCCGTCAAAAACGCATGCAAGGTTTCGACACGCTTTGGCTTCCAGGGATGGACCACGCAGGGATTGCCACTCAGGCTAAGGTTGAGGAGCGCTTGCGTGGTGAGGGCATCAGCCGTTATGACCTCGGTCGTGAGAAATTCCTCGAGAAAGTCTGGGAATGGAAAGACGAATATGCCACTACTATCAAGGAACAATGGGGCAAGATGGGGCTCTCTGTAGACTACTCTCGTGAGCGTTTCACTCTTGACGAAGGCTTGTCAAAAGCTGTTCGCAAGGTCTTTGTGGACCTTTACAAGAAAGGCTGGATCTACCGTGGTGAGTTTATCATCAACTGGGACCCAGCTGCTCGCACAGCCCTTTCTGATATCGAGGTTATCCATAAGGATGTCGAAGGTGCCTTCTACCACATGAACTACATGCTGGAAGACGGGTCACGCGCCCTTGAAGTGGCGACAACTCGTCCTGAGACTATGTTTGGAGACGTTGCCGTTGCGGTCAACCCAGAAGACCCACGCTACAAGGACTTGATCGGTAAAAACGTCATCCTTCCAATCGCTAATAAATTGATCCCAATCGTTGGGGATGAACACGCTGATCCTGAGTTTGGTACTGGTGTTGTTAAAATCACGCCTGCCCACGATCCAAACGACTTCTTGGTTGGTCAACGCCACAACTTGCCGCAAGTCAACGTCATGAACGACGACGGAACTATGAACGAGCTTGCCTTTGAATTTGCAGGCATGGACCGTTTTGAAGCTCGTAAGGCAGTCGTTGCCAAGTTAGAAGAAATCGGTGCCCTTGTAAAAATAGAAACGTGTCCACAGTGTTGGTCACTCAGAGCGTACAGGTGTTGTGGTTGAACCACGCTTGTCTACGCAATGGTTCGTCAAAATGGACCAATTGGCCAAGAATGCTATTGCCAACCAAGACACAGAGGACAAGGTAGAATTCTACCCACCTCGTTTCAACGATACCTTCCTCCAATGGATGGAAAATGTCCACGACTGGGTAATCTCTCGTCAGCTCTGGTGGGGTCACCAAATCCCTGCTTGGTACAATGCTGAGGGTGAAATATATGTCGGCGAAGAAGCTCCAGAAGGTGACGGATGGACACAAGATGAAGACGTCTTGGATACTTGGTTCAGTTCTGCTCTTTGGCCGTTCTCAACTATGGGCTGGCCTGATGTCGACTCAGCAGACTTCAAACGCTACTTCCCAACTTCAACCTTGGTTACAGGTTACGACATCATCTTCTTCTGGGTGTCTCGTATGATCTTCCAATCCTTGGAATTTACTGGTCGTCAGCCATTCCAAAACGTCCTTATCCACGGTCTCATTCGTGATGAGCAAGGACGCAAGATGTCTAAATCTCTCGGTAACGGGATTGACCCAATGGATGTTATCGAGAAATACGGTGCCGATGCCCTTCGTTGGTTCCTTTCAAACGGTTCTGCACCAGGTCAAGACGTGCGCTTCTCTTATGAGAAAATGGATGCTTCATGGAACTTCATTAACAAGATTTGGAACATCTCTCGCTACATCCTCATGAACAATGAAGGCTTGACCCTTGAGCAGGCAACTGCCAATGTCGAAAAAGTGGTCAACAAGGAAGCTGGAAATGTCACAGACCGCTGGATTCTCCACAACCTCAACGAAACCATCGGAAAGCTACTGCTAACTTTGACAAGTTTGAGTTTGGTGTTGCTGGCCACATCCTATACAACTTTATCTGGGACGAGTTTGCGGACTGGTACGTTGAGTTGACCAAGGAAGTCCTTTATAGCGATAACGAAGAAGAGAAAGTCATCACACGTTCTGTTCTCCTTTACACCTTGGACAAGATTCTTCGTCTTCTCCACCCAATCATGCCATTCGTGACAGAGGAAATCTTTGGACAAATTTCAGAAGGCTCTATCGTGACAGCAGAATACCCAACTGTCAATCCAGCCTTTGAAGACCTTGCTGCTCACACAGGTGTAGAAAGCCTCAAAGACTTGATCCGTGCCGTTCGTAATGCGCGGGCGGAAGTAAACGTAGCACCAAGCAAGCCTATCACCATTCTTGTTAAGACTAGCGATAGCGACTTGGAAGCCTTCTTTAACAGCAATGTCAACTACATCAAACGCTTCACAAATCCAGAACACTTGGAAATCGCATCAACTATTCCTGCACCTGAACTCGCTATGTCAAGCGTCATCACAGGAGCAGAAATCTACCTGCCATTGGCAGACCTCCTAAATGTCGAAGAAGAGCTCGCTCGTCTCGACAAGGAACTGGCTAAATGGCAAAAAGAACTGGATATGGTCGACAAGAAACTCTCTAACGAACGCTTCGTAGCCAATGCCAAACCAGAAGTCGTCCAAAAAGAACGCGACAAACAAGCCGACTACCAAGTTAAATACGATGCGACTGTTGCACGTATTGATGAGATGAAGAAGTTGGTGAAATAAACACAGAAACACGGTGGAATGCCGTGTTTTTTGGTATAATGGTAATTGAGTATACTTTTATTTAGAAATGGAGAAGCAATGTCCTTAGTAGATGAAATCAACAAAAAAGAACTAAATTATTGGGATTTTTCAGATGTTGTTTCTACTGGAATTCATAAAATTAGTGCTTATCCAGCTACTATGGTTCCAGATATGCAAAACGAATTAATTAAATTAATAAAAAGTGAAGATAAATCGGTTCAAAATATATTAGACCCGTTTCACGGATCGGGAGTAACTCTAGTTGAGGGGATGAAAAATGGTTTAACTCCAATAGGAATTGATATCAATCCTTTAGCTAATTTAATTACTTTAGTAAAATTACAAGGTGTCAGTAAAAGACAAATCAAACTCTCTAATAATAGAATAATTGAACTGTTACGTAAAGAATTCTTCGATTTTGAACTGCATGATTTCTATAATATCAATAAGTGGTATAGAGAAGATTTTATTGAGACGTTTAGTAAAATTAGAGCAGCAATACAAAGAGAAAGATATAAAAATATAAGACAGTATTACTGGGTTTGTTTGATAAATATTTTAAAAAAATATAGTAATACTCGTAGTTCTACTTTTAAACTACATGTAAAAACACAAAAAGATATCGATTCGATGTCTAATAATATCATTGAAGATTTTATAAAAAACATTGAGAAATCATATGTTTTTCTTCCAAATTTTATTCAATATGACAAAAAAAATCTTTATATAGGAAAAGCCGAGGACATATTATCAGAATTTGAAAATGGGACAGTTGATTTAATTTGTACATCCCCACCATATGGTGATAATCCAACTACAGTAACTTATGGTCAGTATTCTATGCTTCCTCTATATTGGATTGATAAGTCGGATTTAGGGAAATTTGATGAACAGCTAATTGCAAATTATTCTAGTATTGATTCTAATAGTTTAGGTGGAAGCCGAAGAGTCAGAAGTAGTTTTGAATCTTCAATTCTCAATAATTTTTTACCTAGAATTGATGACAAAAAACAAAATAAAGTGAAAAATTTTGTGCTAGATTACCTAAATGTAATATCTGAACTTGTACGTGTCTTAAAGGTAGGAAAATATATAGTTTTGACTCTTGGAGACAGAAGAGTAGATAATAAAGTGGTCCCCCTATCAACTATTACAACAGAATATCTGGAATCTAATGGATTCATTTTAGAAAAAGTGATTACCAGAAATATTCCCAAGAAAAGAATGCCCAGAAAAGTTTCAATGGTCGGTGGAAATTCTGTAGAGTCTATGAATCAGGAACATGTTTTAATCTTCAAAAAGGTAGAAAATAGGTAATTTAATGAATAAAAAAGAAGTGAATTTAACTATTGATTCTAGAATTATTAGTCATTTGGGTGAAGCCTTAATTGATAATGAGAAAATAGCCTTACTAGAATTAATTAAAAACTCATCAGATGCTGATGCTAATTATTGTAATATTGAAATTGATACTCTCTATCAATCTGAACATGGTCAAGGACGCATTATCATTGAAGATGATGGTAATGGTATGACTCCATATATTATTGAGAATGCTTTTTTAAAAATAGCTACTTCTTTTAAATCAAATCATCAAAAGGTTTCTCCTAAATTCAAAAGACAAGCACAAGGGAATAAAGGGATTGGTCGATTGTCCTTGAATCAATTAGGTAAATTTATTTCTGTTGACACTAAGGTTGATTTGGAACTCCCCCAGTATTTTTCGTCAGAGGAATTACAAACTGTCTTAGGTTATGATACAGAAAATGATTTTTTAAATGATAATGATTTTTATTATTATCATATTGAAATCGACTGGGAACGTTATAGCAAAAGTAATGAATCAATTGAAGATGTTAAACTTGATTTGCAAGCATTACCATTTAATGAGTTTACTTTTAATCATAAAAAAAATCACGGAACTAGAATAGAAGTGCTAGGTCTGAAAGGAATTGATTTTTGGCAAAGTGCTCAAACGCAGAAAGAAATTGAACAAGATGTTTTAGAATTTTTAAATCCTTATCTGGACGAAATGTATAATTTCTATGTAAAGATAAACTTAGATAACAGGTCCTTTACAAGTAATAATTATGATATTTCTGATATAGAAAAATAATTTTTCTTTCAAAAAGTAGATTTTACTTTTGATTCAAAAGAGAAATTAATAAATTTAAATATCAGTAGAAGCAAGAAATATATAGATTATAAAGTTAAACAATTAATTTTAGAATTAGAAAAATGGGAACTTGAGAAAGAAAACAAGCCACCATATAAAGAATACTATAATGAATGGGAGAAAGATGTAATAACTATTAATTTATCAAATTTGACGCAAGCAAATATTTCTTTACCAAATGCTAAATTTGATAAGTTCCTAACTTATTTTGAAGAAGGTGAAGACGAAAAACAAAAAGATAAGAAACCAATAGAGAAATTTTTCTTACCAGGTGACTTTAGAGGATCAATCTACGCTTTTGACTTATCTGCAAATAGTCCTATCTCAAAAGATTTTAGAAAGGTTTTAGAGGAAATTAAAGGAGTAAAAATATATAGAAACAATTTTAGGATTTTTCCTTACGGTAGTACAAATAATGACTGGTTAGGGATGTCAGATTACAACCAAAGAAATAAAAGTGTTATTTTTAAGCAACATAGTTCGACAGGTTTTTTCAATATTGATGGCGAACGTAACTTAGAACTTCTAAAAGAGCTAACCAACAGACAGGGATTAGTGCTAGACAACTTCGGTACAAATTTTATTCTCATCGCTAAAGAGCTCATTTATAAAACGATAGCAAAAAGGGATGAGGAATTCTCTAGTAATTTTAGTTTTAATAGAAAGCTTATCAAGGAAATGTCTTCGGGGCAGACTATAGAAATTGCAGGAATCTCTTTTAGGAAACAAGAAAATGCTGTAATTCAAGCTGAGAATAAAGCAGAGCGCCTTGTAAAAGAATTTGATAATATGGATGACAATGAAAAGAAAAATGAATTAATTTCTCTTCAAGAGTCAACCAAAAATTTAAGAAATGCAGTTAGCTTAAAAGAAAAACAAGTAGAAGAGCTGGGAGCTCATATAGATGAGTTTGCACCAATTATGGGAGCTACCATTATAGCTGAGACTTTATCTCATGAAATAATCAGACTATCAAATAGTATAAAATATAGCTCCTCAAAAGCCAGAAATGCAATTCTTAATGATAATAAAGAAGAAACTATTTTGAATCTAAATCGGATAGATTCTAGTAATAAGTTTTTAGTGCGTTACGCCTCATTGCTAGATGTAAATTCGTATTCTAGAAGAAGACGCTATTCTGTAGAATCGATAAAGGAAAAACTTGAAGAGATTTTAGAAAATACTCCATTATTGACATATGGAAACACAACTGCGAATCTTAAAATTACGGGAAACGATTTTAAAGCAAAAATTATTGCTGATAGTTTTAAAATCATCATCGAAAATTTAGTCATAAATTCTACGTACTGGCTGGATAAAATGAATATCAGTGATTCCTTATTAACTTTTAGACTTGATAAGGATTTAGGGAAATTATTTGTGTTTGATAATGGAATTGGAATAGATAAATCTGTTAAAAATCATCTATTTGAAGCATTTGTAACGAATAAACCCGATAATGATGGTAGAGGTATGGGATTGTATATCGTAACTACATTGCTAAATGAATTTGGTGCAACAATTACTTTGGACGATGAACGGAATCAATATGGGAATCTATATAAATTTATAATCACATTCCCAGATGAAGAGGTATAGTTTGATGAGTGATAAATTTAAAGACTATGGTGTATCAACAATTATTGCAATTGATGATAGCTTTCGTGAAATTGAGGATGGTAACTTACTATCGGATTTTCCTCATGACATAATAGAAAATTTAACAGATGATCGTTTTGATAGATTTTCTAATTACACAGTCAAAAGATATTCTGACGAAGAAGATTCTGATTTTAAACATAAATTAAGAAACAGCCTAAACGATCAAGATAAATATTCATGCTTTAGATCAACTGGCATTACTTTTACAGCGTTAGATGCTAATCTTGATCTAATAAAAACTACTATTGAAGGTCTTGATGGAACAGATAAATCTCGCAAACATTTAATACTTCTTGATAGAACACTTCAGGGGAGTGTAGGAGGATTAAGAGTTGAAAGTATTTTTGTTGAAATTTTAAAGTTTATACACAGGAAACTTAGAGAAAAAAATCTATTACTTTTAATTTACAGCAATGATGACACACCAAAAGAGTTAAATAGTTTTGAAGGTGCTAAAGAATATTTAAGAAATCTAGGATTAGACGCAAGTGTTGCTGAACAACTGGTTCTTCATTTTAATTATTTTCAAAAGACAGAAGAATTGTCTAGTGACTTCTTTGATAACATATTAAAGTCTCAGAAAGCTAATTATATAAGTGAGTACAAAAATATATTTGAAGAATCATTTAGTAAATTAACTGAGAGACTTTGGCAGTTGAATCAGAATCAAGTGTTATTTTATTATGATTATATTAACGAAGGACAACATGTAGATAGTATTATTTACGAGACTTTTTTGACTAAATTTAAACAAGTTTATTCAGATACTTTTAATGAAGAAAATAACCATAAGGAACTAATTAATCCAATAAGAAGGTCAATGCAACACCATATTGAGTCTGTATCGCAATCACAGATAAAATTATATAGACAGCTTAAAGAGTTTGAAATGGCTTTAAATAACCAAAATAATTTTTTGGAAATCCCAAAAAGTTCAGATATTTCTTTCGGTGATGTAATAAGGATTAATGATAAATATTACATGGTTATGAGCCAAGATTGTGATATGACTATTAGAAATGACGGAAAAAGAAGACTGTCTTCTATTCAGTTAGTTGAGATAAGCAAACAAACAGAAAAAATATCTGAACAATATTTATTTAATAATTACAAAAAAATGCTTAGAAAATGTGAATTTGTTGAAGTATTAAATAAACTAGGGATTTCAAATGAAATTCTACATAAGTTAGAAGAGTCAAGAACTTCAGAAAGCTTAAGTAGTGAGCAAATAGGGAATTTATATAGTAATAATGGTTTTGAGGCAACAACTAAAAAAATAATATCTATTGAAGATTTTTGGCTTGATTGTCTTACGTTAAGAAAAAATGAAAATAGCGAATTTGAATTTACAAGTTCGAATTTAGAAATCTCACATGAAATTAGGCGTGCGACTCTAAAATATTTACAAAGTCGTTTGGAATTTTTGTTAAACAAACTAAAAAATACAAATAGTGATGTAGTTGATAAAATAATAAATTTCACACTATTAAATTCTGAAATTGATGTAGAATCTATGTTCGTTAATTCAGAGTTAATTGGATTTAAGTTGAAAAATATAGAAAGAATTGGAAGATTAGATAGATTAGATGCTATGATTATTCTAAATAGTGTTTTAGAATATAATAGTAGAATCCCAAAAATTCATAATTTACTACTATAATAAATATTATATAAAGGAGCTAACATGACAAATTCTGTAAGTTCGAACCGCTCTGAGAAGTACAACATTGCAGCCTTCTTCTCAGGTGTTGGGGGAATTGAGTTGGGATTTGAACAGACCAACGAGTTCAGAGTGGTGTATGCCAATGAGTTTGATAAGTATGCGCGTCAGACTTATCAGTTAAACCATCCAGATACTTATTTGGATGGTCGTGATATTCACGCTGTTCAGCCAGAGGACATTCCAGCTGAGCGTGTGGATATGATTATGGGAGGTTTCCCTTGTCAGGCCTTTAGTATTGCGGGTTATCGCAAGGGCTTTGATGATGATCGTGGCGATCTTTTCTTCGAATTGCTTCGCATGATTGAGGGATGCAAACCTCGCGCTATTTTCATTGAAAATGTCAAGAACATGGTCGGTCATGATCATGGCAATACCTTTAAGGTTATTCGTGAAGCCTTGACCGAGAACAACTACTTTATCAAGTGGAAGGTTCTCAACGGTAAAGACTATGGAAATATCCCACAAAATCGTGAGCGGATCTACATTGTTGGTTTTGATACCAAGGAAGCTTATGACTTGTTTGAATTCCCAGAGGAAATCAAGCTCACGACTTCTCTTCATGATGTGATTAACTTCGGCGATAAGCTAGAGGAGGTCTACTACTACCGTGAAGGTAAGCAAAATTTCTACGACCAGTTAAAGTTTGAAGTCACCAGTCAAGATACGGTTTACCAGTGGCGCCGTCAGTATGTCCGTGAAAATAAAAACGGTGTTGTTCCTACCTTGACAGCAAATATGGGAACAGGTGGGCACAACGTTCCATTGATTCTGACAGATAGTGGTGAGATTCGTAAGCTGACACCGAAAGAAACTTTTAATGTTCAAGGTTATCCTAAGTCCTTTAAAATCCCCAAAGGAGTTTCTAATGGTCAGCTATACAAGCAGGCTGGAAACAGTGTGGTTGTGCCCGTTATTAAACGTATCGCGGAAAATGTTGCCAAGGCTTTAAATGAAAGTCAGGGGCAATCTCAACTTGAACGCTCAGGAAAAATTGCCATTATCTACACCAAGATGAATGGACAATTTGAAGGGCAGTCCTATGTCAAGGACTTTGTGGATAGCTATGATCAAGCTCTTGAAAAAATCAAGTCTTATGACGATGGTCTAGCTGTTCTGTCTGGTGAAGATTACTTAAAATTGGTTAAAAAACGAGGGAATCTCGAATTTTACAGTATTAATTAACGAATATATAAGAGGGTTAGTGAAAAACTAATCTTCTTTTGATATACTGAAAATAGAAAAGAGGGTGCTTATGTGGGAACATCTAAAGTCTGAACAAAAAGACAAATACAAAACCTTAATTACTAACTTCGCTAGTTTGAGCCAAGCTTTCTCCCAAAAGGCAGAATCCGAGGACGAGGTACAAACAGAGAATTATGTTGCTCCGATTGTTAATTCTAAATTTCAAGAGACTGTTTTCCAGAAGGCTTTTAATGCAGTTGGAGAAGATATTGCCAATACCTCTTATGATGCTTCTGTCGTTGTGGATGAAAATCATAAATACCTAGTGGGTATCAAATCTTTTGGAATTAATTCGGGAGATCAAAAAATCGCTCAGTTTAAAAAAGATTCTCAATCTTGGACGGAATTGTTGGGTGATATCAAGTTTCATGCAGATATTTCAGCAGATAAAGAAACAGCAGACAAGAAAAACTATCAACGCTATGAGGAGTTGGCACGAAAGATTGCGACTTTAAGAAATCAGAGAATCGAATCCTCTAAGGCACAAATAAAGGGGTTTAACTCAGATTCGGTCAATGTTGAAGCTGTTTATCACGTTCTGATGCCGACACCAAAGGGAGAAAATCCTAAGATTTTTGTCGGTGAAACATCTTATTTGCCAGTTGATATTGATAATCTGGTCATTGAAGGATCAACTACCAAAAACAATCCAACCAATTTTCGATTTACGGATGGGCAACACCACTACAAGTACACGGCAGCTGACAGTCAGCTCCACATGACTTTTAATAATAAAGACATTGTGGTAGATACTTGGGATGTCCATTATATTGAAGATCCTTTTTCGCTATTTGAAAATCTTCATTTACTGACAGCTGAAAAGGATAAAACTGATATCTTAGAGACAGTGTCTTGGGCTATCACAGATAAACATGGAAATGTAGAAGAAAATTCTGGTTTTAATGCCTTTAACGGCGGTTCAAAATTAGCCAAAAAAGACCGTCTGCCACGGATTTTAAAGATTCAGGATAAATTTAAGGACTGTCTGGCTCCAGAAGAACTAGCTTTTGTGACTTTCTCCTTAGAAGAAATTCTATTGAAAAAATGGACCAGTAAGGAAGAAAAAGCTCAGATGAAAGCTATTCGTGAGGATTTGATTCACTTTGTTCACAAGACTGGCAATGGAAAACTCATTAAAGAAATTGAGCAGTTAGTGTACCGTCCAGTGAGCGAAGTTTACATTCCTCTGCCTGACTCGAAAAACTTTCACGATGAAAGACCAGACTTCTTTGGTTCTGGATTTGGGACTTTTGAACCCGGCACTAAAAAACTAGCTCTATCTAAGAAAGAAAGAACTTTTAAACTACGCTTTTTATCTTCTGGTGATGTTATTAACGCCTATATAAATCAAGAAGCTGGAAAGGCTATTCAGTCTACTGATAAGCAAGAAATTCTTGGGAATTGGATTTTACGTGGTGTTTTCCAGTTGAAAGAACGAGAAGTCTTGACAAGTCAACGGCTCAATGAACTGGAAATCAACGGTATTCGTTTGACTAAGTTTAAAAATGGAGAAATCGGTATTGAATTCATCTGGATTGATACAGAAAACCCACCTCACGACACCATCGGTTGGGTAGCAAAGAAATAAAAAGTCCTGTCACTTTCTCCCCCTTAACCTTTGACTATTCCGCAAAATTATCGTAAAATAAAGAGTAAATGATAAAATGAGGTCAGAGTCTGTTTGCTCTGGCGATAGTAGTATAAATGAGGAGAAACGCTTTGGAATTAGAAGTATTTGCTGGGCAAGAAAAAAGTGAACTATCTATGATTGAGGTAGCGCGTGCTATCTTGGAACTTCGTGGTCGTGATCATGAGATGCATTTTAGCGATCTTGTAAACGAAATTCAAACTACCTTGGAACATCAAACAGCGATATCCGTGAAGCCTTGCCTTTGTTCTACACAGAGTTGAACTTTGACGGTAGCTTCATCTCACTTGGAGACAACAAATGGGGGCTTCGTTCATGGTATGGTGTGGACGAAATTGACGAAGAAATCATCGCTCTTGAAGAAAATGATGACGATGAAGTAGCACCAAAAGCTAAGAAAAAACGTGTTAATGCCTTCATGGATGGTGATTCAGATGCCATTGACTACAATGCGGATGATCCAGAAGACGAAGATGCATACGAAGCGGATCCAGCTCTTTCATACGATGATGAAAATCCAGATGATGAGAAAAATGAAGTGGAAGCTTATGATGCAGAAATCAACGAGATTGCCCCTGATGACTTGGGTGAAGACGTGGATCTCAATGAAGAAGATGACGAGTTTTCAGACGATGATTCTGAAAACATCGAGGAATAAAAGTTAGCTATTGACAATTATCCTATTTTTAGGTATCATATTGTTCGGGCACCTCTTTTAGAGGTCGGGGCTCCCTAGTTCTTAGGGAGCTATTTTTGTTTTTTCAAGAAGTTATTTTCTTGTATTTTAGTTGTGAATCTGGTGCAGTCGTTCCAGATTATTCTTATTAGTAGGGTCTTGTTTTCTATGTCCCCTTGTAGTTAATAAGGCCTTGAGCGTTTTAGAAAGAGGAATCTATGTCTACGAAATATATTTTTGTAACAGGTGGTGTGGTATCGTCTATTGGGAAAGGGATTGTGGCAGCGAGTCTAGGTCGTCTCTTGAAAAATCGTGGTCTCAAAGTAACCATTCAAAAATTTGACCCTTATATCAATATCGATCCGGGAACTATGAGTCCTTACCAGCACGGGGAAGTTTTTGTGACAGATGACGGAGCTGAGACAGATTTGGACTTGGGTCACTATGAACGTTTCATTGATATCAATCTTAACAAATATTCCAACGTGACAACTGGTAAAATTTACAGTGAAGTTCTTCGTAAGGAACGCCGTGGAGAATACCTTGGGGCAACTGTTCAAGTTATTCCTCATATCACAGATGCTTTGAAAGAGAAATCAAGCGTGCCGCTGTAACGACCGACTCTGATGTCATTATCACAGAAGTTGGTGGAACAGTAGGAGATATCGAGTCTTTGCCATTCCTAGAGGCCCTTCGTCAGATGAAGGCAGATGTTGGTGCGGATAATGTTATGTACATCCATACAACCTTGCTTCCATACCTCAAGGCTGCTGGTGAAATGAAAACCAAACCAACCCAACACTCTGTCAAAGAATTGCGTGGATTGGGAATCCAACCAAATATGTTGGTTATTCGTACAGAGCAACCAGCTGGTCAAGGAATTAAAAATAAACTAGCACAGTTCTGTGATGTGGCACCAGAAGCCGTTATCGAATCGTTGGATGTTGAACACCTTTACCAAATTCCATTGAACTTGCAGGCGCAAGGTATGGACCAAATTGTCTGTGACCATTTGAAATTAGACGCACCAGTAGCGGATATGACAGAGTGGTCAGCTATGGTGGACAAGGTCATGAACCTGAAAAAACAAGTTAAAATTTCCCTTGTCGGTAAGTATGTTGAGTTGCAAGATGCCTACATTTCTGTGGTTGAAGCCTTGAAACACTCTGGGTATGCCAACGATGCAGAAGTGAAGATTAATTGGGTCAATGCCAATGATGTGACAGAAGAGAATGTGGCAGAGCTCTTGTCTGATGCGGACGGAATCATCGTACCAGGTGGTTTTGGTCAACGTGGTACTGAAGGGAAAATCCAAGCTATCCGCTATGCGCGTGAGAATGATGTTCCAATGTTGGGAGTCTGCTTGGGAATGCAGTTGACATGTATCGAGTTTGCTCGTCACGTTTTAGGACTCGAAGGTGCCAATTCTGCAGAGCTTGCACCAGAAACAAGATACCCTATCATTGATATCATGCGTGATCAGATTGATGTGGAGGATATGGGGGGAACCCTTCGTTTGGGACTTTACCCATCTAAGTTGAAACGTGGTTCTAAGGCAGCAGCTGCTTATCACAATCAAGAAGTGGTGCAACGCCGTCACCGTCACCGCTATGAGTTTAACAATGCCTTCCGTGAGCAGTTTGAGGCAGCAGGCTTTGTCTTCTCAGGTGTTTCTCCAGACAATCGTTTGGTTGAAATTGTGGAAATTCCTGAAAATAAATTCTTTGTGGCTTGTCAGTATCACCCTGAACTTTCCAGCCGTCCAAACCGCCCAGAAGAACTCTACACTGCTTTTGTCACTGCAGCAGTTGAGAACAGTAATTAGCTAAATCAAAACCTTTGAGAAGAATCTCAGAGGTTTTTTGATTGCATATTTAGGATAATATTTGCAAATTAAAAACATAGTGATATAATTAACATAACAAAAGTTAAGGAGGATTTACAATGAAAAAAATCACACTATTTGGTTTGTCTCTAGCAGGTCTAGCTTTACTGGCTTTTCCTCATTCAGGTCAGGCATTCGAGCTGAAAGAAGAATGGGTTGTTAAGTGTGGGGTTCAGTATCAAGATGGCAACATTCTTCGATTTAACAATGGACACGAAGTAGATATCAAAGTCTTAGATTTACCAAAAAACGAGAAAATCGAGTGGACGGTTAGTCTCAATGGTCAAGATCAGACTGCCAATTTCCTAGGTCAAGAAAAGGACAAGTCTATGATTGGCGTAGAAGGGCGTTATCTCAATTTCTATGTACCTTATGGCTATAGAGGAGATATCAAGGTAGAAGCCAAGAGCGGAAACGAAGTGAAGACCTGGTCAACGAAAGTGGTTGACGATGTACATCATGAAGGTGGAAAGAGAGGCTACTACCGTATTGAAGAATCAAATGATCAATACACTTACCTCGATGCTAAATGGGATTATCAAACCAAGACTTACACTGCCACCCTACCAGAGACTGTCAATGGTCAAAAAAAGTCTTTGCTTGGGCAGACTATGACAATGGTGAGTTGAAACTTGAAAAAAACAAAAGTCTATTAGTCATAAATATGATGGAGGATCTTTCAAAGAACTTTATCCGATTGTGAAAGCAGAAAGCTGGCTACAATCAAACCAAAAACTGGTACTATCAAAAACAAGGTCAATTAGTTCAGAACGATTGGGTTAAGGACAAGGGAACTTGGTACTTTATGAATGATAAAGGAGTCATGTTCAATCAAACTTGGCTCTATCAAGGTGGCAACTGGTATGCCTTTAAATCATCAGGGGCTATGATTGCTAGTGACTGGCTATATGACCAAGACAAGTGGTACTATTTATCAACTTCAGGATCCATGAAAGCAAGCACTTGGGTTTATGATAAGGGAGAATGGTATTATGTAAGTTCTTCTGGTGCCATGCTTGCGAATGATTGGGTCAAAGACAATGGCAAATGGTATTATCTAGCTTCATCAGGTAAGATGCTTCGCAATACCTACACACCAGATGGCTACTACGTTGGCAACTCAGGAGCCTGGCAATAAGAATAATACTCTTCGAAAATCTCTTCAAACCACGTCAGCTTCATCCACAACCTCAAAACAGTGTTTTGAGCTGACTTCGTCAGTTCTATCTACAACCTCAAAGCAGTGCTTTGAGCAACCTGCGGCTAGCTTCCTAGTTTGCTCTTTGATTTTCATTGAGTATAAGAAGTCCTTTTCCTTAAAGGAAGAGGCTTTTTACTTGCTTTTCTGCTGCTTCCTCATTTGTCCTAAAGCCTTTTTTGTGTTAAAATGAATGGTATGAAATCTAAAAAAATGTGGATGGCAGGTCTGGCTCTGCTTGGAATTGGGAGCCTTGCCCTTGTTACTAAAAAAGTTGCAGATGACCGTAAGCTCATGAAGACTCAGGAAGAGTTGACAGCGATTGTGCGAGACCATTTTTCAGACATGGGGGAAATTGCGACCCTCTATGTTCAAGTTTATGAAAGCAGTCTGGAGAGCTTGGTTGGTGGCGTCATTTTTGAGGATGGTCGTCATTATACCTTTGTCTATGAAAATGAAGACTTAGTCTATGAGGAGGAAGTTTTATGATACAACCAGCAAGTTTAGAAGAATTAGCATCTTTAGTGGAAAAAGAGGGCAAGAAGGTCTTTCTTTTTGTAGCAGACTGGTGTGGCGATTGTCGTTATATCTATCCTGCTTTACCAGAAATTGAAGAAACAAATCCAGAGTTCACCTTTATTCGAGTGGACCGAGACCAGTATATGGATTTGGCTAAACTCTGGGATGTATATGGCATCCCTAGCCTTGTTGTACTAGAAAAGGACAAGGAAATCGGCCGTTTTGTCAATCGCGACCGTAAAAGCAAGCAACAAATTAATGACTTTTTAGCAGGATTGAAATAGGAGAAAAAGGAAACAATGATTTTTACATATAACAAAGAACATGTCGGTGATGTCCTTATGGTCATCGTGAAATAGCGGAGATGCCAAACTAGATGTGGAGCGCAAAGGCAAGGTAGCTCGTGTTTTCCTCGAAGATAATGGGGAAACAGTGGCTTGGAATATTTTCGAAGTTTCAAGTTTGTTTGAAATTGCAGAGCGCGGTCAAGTCTTTTTATCAGATGAACAAGTAGCTCGTTTGAACCAAGAGTTGCAGGCGGAAGGTTTTACAGAAGAAATTGTTAATGATAAGGAACCAAAGTTTGTTGTTGGTGAAATTATCGAGATGGTAGCTCACCCAGATAGTGACCACCTCAACATCTGCCAAGTTGCAGTCGCAAGTGATAAGACTGTACAAATCGTTGCAGGGGCTCCTAATGCGCGTGTCGGGTTGAAAACCATTGTAGCTCTTCCCGGAGCAATGATGCCCAAAGGCAATCTTATTTTCCCAGGCGAACTTCGTGGTGAAAAGAGTTTTGGTATGATGTGCAGCCCTCGTGAACTTGCCTTGCCAAATGCTCCGCAAAAACGTGGTGTGATTGAACTATCAGAAGACCAAGTTGTCGGAACTCCATTTGATCCAGCTAAACACTGGACTGCCTAAGAAGTTGTTAATATCTGATAGACCAGCTAGAAGGAAATAAGATGGCAAAAAATGTTGTGATTACAGGGGCGACATCAGGAATTGGTGAAGCGATTGCGCGTGCTTATCTGGAGCAGGGTGAGAATGTCGTTCTAACTGGACGACGGATAGATAGACTAGAAACCCTCAAGTCGGAGTTTGCAGAAACTTTTCCAAATCAAACAGTTTGGACTTTTCCACTAGATGTCACGGATATGACCATGGTAAAGACTGTTTGCTCCAATATTCTAGAAACGATAGGTCAGATTGACATCCTAGTCAATAACGCAGGCCTGGCTCTTGGCTTGGCTCCATATCAAGACTATGAAGAGTTGGATATGCTGACCATGCTGGATACCAATGTCAAAGGTTTGATGGCAGTCACTCGTTGTTTCTTGCCAGCAATGGTAAAAGCCAATCAAGGACATATCATCAATATGGGCTCAACCGCAGGAATCTATGCCTATGCGGGTGCAGCTGTTTACTCAGCCACCAAGGCGGCAGTTAAGACCTTTTCAGATGGACTGCGAATTGATACCATTGCGACGGATATCAAGGTGACGACCATTCAGCCTGGAATTGTCGAAACAGATTTCTCTACAGTTCGTTTTCATGGTGACAAAGAGCGGGCTGCGACGGTTTATCAAGGAATCGAAGCCTTGCAGGCACCAGACATCGCAGACACAGTGGTCTATGTGACCAGTCAACCTCGTCGTGTGCAGATTACAGATATGACCATTATGGCTAATCAACAGGCGACAGGATTTATGGTTCATAAAAAGTAAAAAATTTCCTCGAAAAGTTACAAATTTTTGTAACTTTTTTTGATTTCCTACGAATAGATAGGTAGGAGGAAAAAATATGTATAATAAAGTTATTTTAATCGGACGCTTGACGTCTACACCAGAATTGCACAAAACCAACAATGACAAATCAGTAGCGCGAGCAACTATCGCTGTAAACCGTCGTTACAAAGACCAAAACGGTGAACGTGAAGCTGATTTTGTCAATATGGTCCTATGGGGCAGACTAGCAGAAAGCTTGGCCAGCTATGCAACTAAAGGTAGTCTCATTTCCGTTGATGGGGAATTGCGTACCCGTCGCTTTGAGAAAAATGGCCAGATGAACTATGTGACCGAAGTCCTTGTGACAGGATTCCAACTTCTGGAAAGTCGTGCTCAACGTGCTATGCGAGAAAATAACGCAGGGCAGGATTTGGCAGATTTGGTTTTGGAAGAGGAAGAATTGCCATTTTAAACATTGAAAAGTCTGAGTTGCTCTCAGGCTTTTTATCTTGAGAAAGTCAGACTTTTTTCTTGACTATTTCTGACCAAGTGATACAATAGAACTATAAATTAGCACTCAGATATAAAGAGTGCTAATAATATCTATCTCATCATGGAGGAAAACAGATGTTGAAACCATTAGGAGACCGTGTGGTCTTAAAAATCGAAGAAAAAGAACAAACTGTTGGAGGCTTTGTCCTTGCAGGTTCAGCTCAAGAAAAAACAAAAACAGCCCAAGTTGTAGCTACTGGACAAGGTGTTCGTACCTTGAACGGTGACTTGGTAGCTCCAAGTGTTAAGCCTGGAGATCGTGTCTTAGTTGAAGCTCACGTCGGTCTTGATGTCAAAGATGGCGATGAGAAGTACGTCATCGTTGGCGAAGCTAACATCTTGGCTATCATTGAAGAATAGAAGGAGAAAGTAAGTATGTCAAAAGAAATTAAATTTTCATCTGATGCTCGTTCAGCTATGGTCCGTGGTGTCGATATCCTTGCAGATACTGTTAAAGTAACCTTGGGACCAAAAGGTCGTAACGTTGTGTTGGAAAAATCATTTGGTTCACCTTTGATTACCAATGATGGTGTAACTATTGCCAAAGAAATCGAATTGGAAGACCATTTTGAAAATATGGGTGCCAAATTGGTATCAGAAGTAGCTTCAAAAACCAATGATATCGCAGGTGACGGGACTACAACTGCAACTGTTTTGACCCAAGCAATTGTCCGTGAAGGAATTAAAAACGTCACTGCAGGTGCCAATCCAATCGGAATTCGTCGTGGGATTGAAACAGCAGTTGCTGCAGCAGTTGAAGCTTTGAAAAACAACGCCATCCCAGTTGCCAATAAAGAAGCTATTGCTCAGGTTGCTGCCGTGTCTTCTCGTTCTGAAAAAGTTGGTGAGTACATCTCTGAAGCCATGGAAAAAGTTGGCAAAGATGGAGTCATCACTATCGAAGAGTCACGTGGTATGGAAACAGAGCTTGAAGTCGTAGAAGGAATGCAGTTTGACCGTGGTTACCTTTCACAGTACATGGTGACAGATAGCGAAAAAATGGTGGCTGATCTTGAAAATCCATACATTTTGATTACTGATAAGAAGATTTCAAATATCCAAGAAATCTTGCCACTTCTAGAAAGCATTCTCCAAAGCAATCGTCCACTCTTGATTATTGCGGATGATGTTGATGGCGAAGCTCTTCCAACTCTTGTTTTGAACAAGATTCGTGGAACCTTCAACGTAGTAGCAGTTAAGGCACCTGGTTTTGGTGACCGTCGCAAAGCCATGCTTGAAGATATAGCCATCTTAACAGGTGGAACAGTTATCACAGAAGACCTAGGTCTTGAATTGAAAGATGCTACAATTGAAGCTCTTGGTCAAGCAGCGAGAGTAACTGTGGACAAAGATAGCACTGTTATCGTAGAAGGTGCTGGAAATCCTGAAGCGATTTCTCACCGTGTTTCAGTTATCAAGTCTCAAATCGAAACCACAACTTCTGAGTTTGACCGTGAAAAATTGCAAGAACGCTTGGCGAAATTGTCAGGTGGTGTAGCAGTCATCAAGGTCGGAGCTGCAACTGAAACTGAGTTGAAAGAAATGAAACTCCGCATTGAAGATGCCCTCAACGCTACTCGTGCAGCTGTTGAAGAAGGTATTGTTGCAGGTGGTGGAACAGCTCTTGCCAATGTGATTCCAGCTGTTGCTGCCTTGGAATTGACAGGAGACGAAGCAACAGGACGCAATATTGTTCTCCGCGCCTTGGAAGAACCTGTTCGTCAAATCGCCCACAATGCAGGATTTGAAGGATCTATCGTTATCGATCGTTTGAAAAATGCTGAAGTTGGTATAGGCTTCAACGCAGCAACTGGCGAGTGGGTTAACATGATTGATCAAGGTATCATCGACCCAGTTAAAGTTAGCCGTTCAGCCCTACAAAATGCAGCATCTGTAGCTAGTTTGATTTTGACAACAGAAGCAGTCGTAGCCAATAAACCAGAACCAGTGGCCCCAGCTCCAGCAATGGATCCAAGCATGATGGGCGGCATGATGTAAGCTTTCTATAGAAAACAACTTATTAAAAAACACAAAAGGAGGGAATGACTAACCCTCCTTTTTATGATATTCACTTCTAAATTGATTTGAGCTCTCTTAACTTATATGATAAATAAGACTAGAAAAAGGAGAAGAACATGATCGATGTAGAAGAAATTCTGAGCAAGATGAACCCCAATCAGAAGATTAATTATGACCGTGTCATGCAGAAAATGGTACAAGTATGGGAGAAAAATGAGCAGCGGCCAACCATTCTCATGCATGTTTGCTGTGCCCCTTGTAGTACCTATACACTAGAATATTTGACCAAGTATGCAGATGTGACCATCTATTTTGCCAATTCTAATATCCATCCCAAGGCAGAATACCATAAGCGTGCCTATGTGACTAAAAAGTTTGTCAGTGATTTCAATGAGCGGACAGGAAATACGGTTCAGTACCTAGAAGCTCCTTATGAACCTAACGAATATCGTAAACTGGTTCGAGGTTTGGAAGAAGAGCCTGAAGGTGGCGATCGTTGCAAGGTTTGCTTTGACTACCGCTTGGATAAAACAGCGCAAGTGGCTATGGATTTAGGTTTTGACTACTTCGGTTCGGCTTTAACCATCAGTCCTCATAAGAATTCTCAAACCATTAACAGCATCGGAATCGATGTGCAAAAGATTTATACCACCCACTATCTTCCCAGCGATTTCAAGAAAAATCAAGGTTACAAACGTTCAGTAGAGATGTGTGAGGAGTATGATATCTATCGTCAATGTTATTGTGGATGTGTCTATGCAGCACAAGCCCAGAATATTGACCTGGTTCAGGTTAAGAAGGACGCCACGGCTTTCATGCTTGATAAGGATGTTGAAAAAGACTATTCTCACATCAAATTTACAGTTACAAAATTAGATATATAAGGATAAGCCCAGCTGTAAAGCTGGGTTTTTAAAATAAAAAAACCAGGGCTTTCACCCTAGTTTGACAACTTTACCGATTCTTTAGTTCTACATAGCGCTTGTACCAAATGTTTACATAGGCTTCTGAGAAAGGACCTCGTCCATTGTTAATCCAATCAACAAGAATTTTGACATGTTCTTTTAAAATATAGTCCAAGTCATCAGAATAATTCATTTTGCGTTTGTGACGCTCATACTCCTCAACGTCCAAGAGACGTTTCTCTCCATCTGTAAAAATTTTAACATCCAAATCGTAATCAATATACTTCAGTGCTTCTTCATCCAGATAGTAGGGGCTAGCCATATTGCAATAGTAGGAAATTCCATTATCGCGAATCATGGCAATGATATTAAACCAATATTTCTTGTGAAAGTAAACAATAGCTGGTTCTCGAGTGACCCAACGACGACCATCACTTTCGGTAACCAGTGTATGATCGTTGACACCAATAATGGCGTTTTCTGTTGTTTTTAGTACCATGGTGTCCCGCCAAGTTCGGTGGAGACTCCCATCATGCTTATAACTTTGAATTGTAATAAAGTCGCCTTCTTTTGGAAGCTTCATAACTAACCAACTTTCTACAATTTATAAGTTTATCGTTTACTATTGTACCATAAAATTGCCTGAAATCTGTGAATTTTACACGAAAATATTAAAGATATTCTCTAAGAGCGCTTGCTATATCCGAAAAATCGTAGCCCTTTCGTGCTAAAACTTGGGTTAAACGTTGTTTAAGTTCGTATCCTTCATATTTCCGATCATACTTAGCATATTGCTTGTCAAGTTCCTTGAAGATGAGTTCCTGAGTCTTTTCTTGGTCAACTTGACTATCCAATTGGTCAAAGGCAATTTTAGCATCAGAGTAGGAGAAGCCCTTGTTGGTCAAGTTTTGGAGAATCTTATCTTGCAAGGCACGAGCTGGAAGTTTTTCCTCATATTTTTTCAATAGCTTATTAGCTACACGTTGAGCAACTTCCGAAAAATCAAATTCTTTCAGTATCTCTTCTATAGTGGATCTTGAAATCCCTTTTTGTGTTAGTTTCTGAGTCAGTACATAAGGCCCCTTGTCTCCTGAAAGTTGATTGGCATTGATGATAGCATAAGCGTACTGGCCATCATTAATCCAATTATCTTCTTTAAGATTAATAATGACTTGAGAAACTATGTTTTCATCAATATCGTATTTTTTCAGATATTCTCTGACTTCTTTTTCAGTGCGTGCTTTAAAGGATAAGTGGTAGAGGGCCAGATTCTTACCGTAAGAAAATTTGGCAAAGTCCTGAATCTCTTTCAATTCTTCTTCGCTTATCACCTTATCTCTTGATAACATAAAACGAACAATTGTATCTTCGGTGATGTAGCATTTGTCGCCATTATCAAGCTCCATCAGATAGAGTCTTTTTTTCTTTTCAAGTTTTGTGATTTTCATAGTTCTATTATAACTCAAAATGTGAGAAAAAGCTGGAACCCCTTGATATAGCCGTTTTTTGTCCCTTAATAATAAATTTTAAGAACTTTTTAGGAACTTTGTAGATTCTCAATGGCTTTTTCATAAAAGGAAGTCGCCTTTTTCTTATTGTCTTTGGATAGGTGGCTATAGATGTCCATAGTCATAGAAAGTTTTGCATGGCCTAGCCGTGTTTGGATTTCTTTGTAAGGAAGTCCTGCATTGAGCAATAGACTAGCGTGGGTGTGTCGAAAAGCGTGGAAACTTAAACGAGGACATCCAGCCAGTTTTAAATGCTTTTCTAGTCTAAATCGGAGCGCTCCAGCTTCTCTATAATTGTCAAAGGTATCAGAGAACACTTTTTCAAAAGTTACCCCTATTTCCCTACCTATTTGGGATTGTCTTGCTTTATAGAGCCGAAGCATGAGTACCGTTTTGGTATCCAATGCTATTTCTCTAATGCTACTTTTACTTTAGGGCTAGTGATTTCCTTGAGGGTGTTTAAAGTCTTGGTAACTGAAATGCTACCGTTCTGTAGGTCGATATCAGACCATTTCAAGGCTAGACACTCACGAATACGCAAACCAGTCGCTAGAAGTGTCTTATATAACACCGTATCGGAGAAATTTTTATAAGTGTTTGGCAACTGATCCAGATAATCTAAGAATTTTTTCAAATTGTCATCATCCAGATATTTCAGTTTTTTTCCTTCTTTGGGTTTGCGCCGTGGGACGATGATATCACTAGCTGGATTTGAAGCAATGACTTGCAAGGAAACGGCATAGGATAATATGCGTTTATTTAGGGCATGGAGTTGGTTATATTGCTGATAACCTTTTCCTAGTTGATTGTAATCTATTGCCCACTGGTTTACCTGGTGCTGAATGATTGGGGGCGTCAATTTATCCAGTTTGTAGTCTCCAAAGGCTGGTAGGAGATACTTTTTTATGTTGTTTTTTGCGCCTATGAGGGTGCTGTGTTTGACTGTATGGCAATAATTTTCTAGCCAGAGGTTCGTCAATTCCTGATAGGTGGTAACATTAACGGTTTTTGTGACTGTTGAGCCGTTTTTTTCAAATTCTACCTTGGCTTGGATAGCCTTGCTTTTGAGTCTGTTCTTGGTTCTGTCTGAAATAGTTGTCTTGACTTTCTTACCTGTTACGGTATCAATACCAAGATAAACGCTGGAACGGTAAACTACGGATCCATCTTTCTTTTTGTACTCTGTAATCTTCATGGTTTTACTCCTTTTCCATCAGCAGGCAAGCAATTAGAAAAGGTTTTGAGTTTATACCATGCGAGGGGCTACGAGAACCCCCTTATTTTCGATTTTAAGCAGTCGGACGGTAAATTGTACCAGAATAGAAAACAAGGCAGATATGGGGCTTATATGGGGTTTGAAAAGATAGAAAAAAGTGTACCAACTAAAAAGCTGATACACTTATTTTCTTGTTGTAACCCTGACCTATATAGAGATACAGGTATAGAGCAGTGTAACCCATAGGGTTTCTTTTACGATTGGAAAATATGAGATCACTTTTTAGAAATTTTTACAAGTGTTTCTAAAAAAAGTTTGAAACACATTGATATGTCTTGTTATTCCTTTAGTTCTTGCTTTAATTCATCTAAAGGATAGTTCATTTCATTGGCTAATAATTCTAAATCTTCTACATAATTCTTACAATGTTTTTTTATAGAATATGAGATATAAACATCTAGATTTATTTTAGCCATTTTATTGTCGAAATAATCTAATATTTTTGATAATGTGTAAAGGTCGCTTTGCCCCAAACCTATACGATACTGAGCAGGTGTTATCTCTACTTTATTGTGAAATGTTTTGTTATAGCGTATCTTATAGATAGTTGACTTAAAATTAAATATTCTTCCGCTATGAGCAGCTCTATTTCTAAAACTATTTACAACATAAAGAGTATCTTTAAAAAGGGATCTCAAATTGTCTGTTACATCTGAAATATCAATGCCGTAGCAAATTGAAATAACTTTATCCTTTTGAGGGCCTTTCAGGAGTTTGAAGATATATTTTAGGTTTCCGAAGGTGCTTTCCTTTAATAAAATCCAAGGAGGAATATGGCCATGGTTAGTTCTATAATGATTTAAAGGCTCTATATTTCTGTTCTCAAGATGAAATAACTTGTTAAGAAGTATAGCTCGTTCATTAGTTGGCTGGCTGTCGCTCCAAATAGTATCTCCTTGTCGAAAATTTATAATATAAATACTGACGTTGTTCTACACCGAAGTCCTCAGCAAGTGTATAAGCTATGGCGGTTCTGAGTGATAATTCTATCTCTAGTGAAGCTTGAATAACACCATTTCGAATACTTTTATCGAGTTCATATAGAGCAGTCAAGTGTTCAAAAGTAGCACCTGGCTTATACTGTTCTCTCGTACCACTGTCTTCTAACAAGAACATTTTGTATCCATTTACTACTTCGTAGTAACCGTAGTTCATCAATACTCTTTTTGCTTTGTCTTCATCTAGAAAAAGTAGATTTCTAGATTTTAAGATATCTATTTGTTTTGTTTCATCTGCAAAAGGTTTCATTAATTCCTCTTTCTACAACGCAAAAGGGCCTCACAAAGTGAAGCCCTTTTGGTGTGATGCTAAGCGCATCTATTCATCGATTACGTTAATTATAAGGGCTTTTTTTTATCTTGTCAAGTATTTTTGTTAAATTTAAGATAGATTCTATTATATTTTTTGATAAAATCATTCTAAATCAGTCGCGTTTTTAACTCCCTAATGGTATAATAGTAGTGTTTTTAGGAGCCTAGATGGATTTTGTGGACTATTCCTGTTCCTTTCTCAAAGTCAGCCGTGTGCTGGCTTTTTTTCGTCCTAAAACTGTCCCTTCCGTGTTGTTTCGTAGTCCAGTGATTCTTTGAAGAGGTCAGCTAGTCCAGATAGTCTTGAGCATAGTCCATGATTCTCCTTTCTATTTGTCAAATTTGTCGTTTTTTGCACTTTAGTCTGTAAAATCGGTTTTCTATTCTTCAATTTCCCCTGTTTTTGCACAATAGACCATAAAAATAGGGTTGCTATTGGCGAATATATGGGAGTTTTATAGAATTTTTTCAAATACCATAGTGGCTTGAATACGGTCGCCACCGCCTAGTCCTTTACTTCCACCATTGGCGGTTGTGATTGTATGCAGGCGGTAGCCTTTTGCTACTTGGGTGTTAATGACGTTTTCTAATTCTGTCAAGTTTCCTGATCCAGTACCAAAAAATTTCTCTTTTAAGGTTACTTGAAGGACTACATAGTGTAAATCAGTAGCATTTGAGGCAGTTGAGTGAGTGCTAGCATCTTTAATGTTATCAAAAAATCCCATGATAGTTACTCCTTGTTATTTATTATCTTTTTCTGATAAAGATTTAGTTTTAGATTGTGGTAATTTGTTAATGAGTTCTAGTATTAAATGTTTACTATCGTTATCTAAAATGAGGTACTTATAAAGTAAGTCTGAAATTTCTGTTTCTTTTAGTTCATCAAAATCTAGTATAGCATCAAATAATCGTATAAAAAAGTCGTTTTCACCAATACCTTCTACAAGAGCATCGTAAGCAGGATTTCCGTGAGAATTAGTTCCGTATTTTTGATTTATACGTTGTTTTATAAGTTCAATTTGTTCAATAGTTTTTTTATCAAGTTTATACTGCTCAGTTGATTTACCTAATTTCTTTTCAAGTCTTTCCTTAGTATTTAGACGTTTGATTAAATTATTACGGTATTCTTCAAACTCTGCTCCACTATTAAAGGTCATAACTTCATCGCCATAACCTAGTAAGGAAGAAACACTAACTCCAAAGAAATCAGCTAAAATCTGAGCTTTTTCTGGTTTGATAGTATGTTTATTATTTTCCCAGTTAGATATTACCATTTTGGATATCGGCTTTTCATTTTCTTTTAGTTTTTCATTTATAATTGTGGCTAATTTATCCTGAGTTATTCCTTTCTCAGTTCTTAAAGCTTTTAACCTATTTTTTATTGTCGCCATTTTATCACCTCAGTTAAATTATAACCTCTAAAAAAACTTTTGTAAAGTTTTTATTTATTTTCTCTTGACAAGTAAAGAAAAACATTATATACTTAACTCGAGTAAAGATAAACTTTACAAACAAGGAAGGAGGAAATTGTATTGCTTATCACCTCAACACAAGCAAAAGCAATTCGCCGAAAGCAAGCGGACAAGAATTTGACTGCTAAAAAAGCCAGTGAGGAAATTGGAGTCAATCCAATTACTTACAGGAAAATCCGAGACGGTGGCGAAGTGAAACCGAGCATTTACCAAAAAGCCATGCAGTGGCTTGCTGAAGATTATTAGAAAGGAGCGAACTAATCGTAATACTACTCTACATTTACAGATTTCTCATGTGGTGCTTTACCACTGGGGATTGATGAACGGATCTAGCTAACTATTTACTAGCCTACTTTGCTTGCTACCTATGGCAGTATTAAGGAACTATTCTCCTGAAGTATATCTCATGCTTTACCTTGGTACTGTTTTAGGTGGCAAGCACTGACAAAAGAAGAAAGGAGCGAACCAATGGAACTGGTTTATATGGACGGCAAGAAAGAGCCGTACACCACAAGCGAAATCATCGCTGAATGTGCTGAAGTAAAGCATGATACAGTACAAAGTTTAATAAGAAATCATCAAGAGGATTTTGAAAGTTATGGAATAATCGGATTTGAAATCCGTAAATTAGATAGGCGAGGGCGACCGATGAAAATCTATCGTTTGAACGAGCAACAGGCAACCTTGCTGATCACTTATCTAAAGAATACTGAACCAGTACGTCAATTTAAAATGAACCTAGTCAAAGCATTCTTTGAAATGCGTGATGAACTTTCTAAACGCTATCTTCAACGGGAACTGGAAAAGCCAAAGCGCAAGACCTTAACCGAAGCTATCAAATCATGGGAGAAAGCACCTCAGCATGCCTATAGCACTCTTACAAACCTACTGCTAAAGGGAGCGACTGGGAAAAACAAAGCCCAACTCATGCAAGAGCGAGAAAGTGAAAACGGTATTGACAGTTTAACAAGTGATGAACTGACAAACTATCAACGATTGGAAGATATGGCAATAGCGATGATCAACTTGAATATGAGATATTCAGAAATTAAAGAACTAATTTTTAAAGCATAGGAGTATAGAAAATGGAAAATGATTTTAAGACAGTTACAAATGCCAAGGGTTTAGAAATTCCTAAGTATTTCAAGGATTTTAAAAAGCTAGTTGAGAAAGACAGACAACTAGCCGAATATCTTTGTATGAACTACGAGGATTTGGACAGTGAAGACCTGGGCGCATTTCTTGAAACGATGGAGCAGGGATTTAGCTGGATTCTGGAACTTATCGAAAGTAAAGACTTGCTTTATAGCCCCCAGACAGGGAAGAAAGCATGAAAAAAGGCAACAAAAAAGTCACTTGCGGAGAGTTTGGCGACCGAAGCAAGCGACAATACATTGGTATAGATATTTTTTCTATACCTTGATTATAGCATAGAAAGACAAGGTACACAATGGGAAAACAACATCAAGCAGTAAAATTCAAGGATATTGCTGAAAAATTGTCCGAATTAGAGGGCAAAAATTTAGAAGAAATCGCTGGAGTATTAGGCTATCGCAACTTGGAGAGTTGTAGGGTCAATCTTTACAATCTGAGACAAAACAAGCGTCTAGGATTTGAAGTAGAAAAAGGGGTGTACTCCAAGTTCGCACTCTTGGACGATTCGGTAAAAGAGGAACTGGAAGACAAGGAATTGTCAGACCGTGGGCGCTATTTGAAGAGCGTAGACCGCTATAAGGCAATGCTAAACGCCTTTTCTATCGCCTTTGATAGCACAGTCAAGGCGGAAACCAGACAAAGCAGAACACGACGGCTTGAAAGCCTTGGACAGAATCCCAGATAAGCACTACGCCCTACTTTATGACATGATGGAGGGCTAGGGATGGAAGCAAAGACCCACTTCGCTAGATTCATGCGTAGAGGGATGGTACTAGCAAGGCAATTACATAGCAAAGAAATCCAACGTGATGAATTTGATAGAGCCTGGAAAAGATTAGGCGATCAAATCGAAAACGAAACGAAGAAAAACTAAGAAAACCGAAGTGCAGGCAAGCAATTAGAAAAGGTTTTGAAAAACGAGTGCTGACACGGCGACTTTAAGCACTTGTTTAGCAAAAATGTGGGTGATTACCCACGAAACATCACTACAAGCGTTCGTCAACTTGGGGCAAAAGTCCAGCGTTTGGAGTGGTGGGAAAACTGTATAGGAAAAAGGCAAGAAAAAGGAATAGTAGACTATGACAGAAACAACATACGATATTATCGCTAAAAGCTTGGATAGAATTAGTATGGAATTACACCAAGCAAACGAAAACAATGATTTTTTAAGAATAGGACTCTTATCAGGACAATTAAAAGCTGTCAAAGAAAATTTATACCGCTTACTTTGGATTGAACTTCCTGAATTGAATGACAGCCATAAAATCGAAGCGATCTCTAAAAGAACTACGGGAATCTATTTCAGCCCTGGTATTTTTGAAATGGACGCTATGCGACAAGCATTCTTTAAACGCCAAGCCAAGCACTTTTTTGACAGCGAAGCAGAGCAACAGGCATATATAGAACATGCTGAAAAGGAATATTTAGAGGCTACTATAACCTTGAAGGATATCATTTTTAAGTCTAAAAATGGGACTCATCAAGTGAATAAGGCTTGTCTAGTAGAGAAGTTTGAAGAGGCAATGCAATGACACTAGACATAAAAAACATGACACAAGCAGAATTTGATGGTTTTATGGCCGATTTAAAAGTAAACAATCTGAATTTATTTCAGTTTATCGTTGATTTTATCAATAAAAAAGTAACCGTTGAAGAAGTTGAAGCTTTCCAAAAGATGGAGCCTGAAGTGCAACAGTTATATATCAAGAATTACAAAGCGAGGGCATAGCATGAATGAACTAGATTTAAGCAATACACAGGCGCTTATTTTTACCGTGATTTTGATTGGCTTCCTCATATATCTAAATCATCGAGACCGCAAAAAGTGCGCTCAAATGGAGCGAGAAAACAGGAAACTAAGAGAAAGTCCTAGTGAGAGTTTAAGCCCAGATTATGGGCGGTATATCCAGCTTGCAGGAGTTAAGCCGTGGAGGTGATGATATGTTTGAAAGGATGATTGAAGAACTTCAAATAAAAATATTAGAAGCCTTAGAACGTTACCTAAAAAGCCATGAGAAAATACCTCCCCGAATCATTGGACTGATTTCCGCAAAACGAGTACAGGAAGAGTTAGATATAAAATATCTGACCTTACAAAAATGGGAAAGAATGGGCTTGAAACGTTATCAGCCTCCAGGAGACGATAGCAGAAAAGTTTATTATAAAGTGGATGATATCCGTAAGTTTATGGGGGTGGGAGAATGAGAGTGATAGAGTTGACCTTGTCTAGTGACAAATTGGCTTTATTTGGCTTTCTCAAGTCTACCCCTACCCAAGTTTGGAAGAATGGGGAATACTTCAAATTCATCTATTTTGAACCGATTGGCGAAGCGCTGACAGATTTCCACTATAAAGGTTTGTATGTGGCTGTCAAAAACGAAAAAGAGGAAGTAGAGGGTTGGAGGTTAGTTAGAGACTTGGAAATAGTTTTGGCCAGTCCTGACCTGCTGACGATCCTGAAAGAATTAGAGGTAAACAAATTGACCGAGCAACGGCAGGGGCTTGGAGTGGAGTTAAAAGGTTGGATTTTCGACCTGATTTGTAATGGCATTTATACCAGATATGAGACTTCATTTTTTGTCCGCTTGCTATTTGTGAATGGCTACAGTTTTAGTCAGCTGGTAGACCTGTTTTCAGCAATCGTCAAACGCAAAGACCTAGCAAGCTACTTTCTAGAAGTAGCGACAAAATTCTATAAGGAGGTGGCTTTTGAATAGTGAAGAAATTGTAAATAAAATCATCGAAGAGAATCAGCCAAGAGCATCGCCTACCGTGGTGGACTTGACCCAAGCAAGGGAGACCGATGAGGAATACAATAGCCTGAACTTGACCAAAAAAGCAAGAGGGGATGGCTTTGCAGTCAACTTGGACAATCTCAAGAAGATTTTGAGTGGGGATAGTAAGCTAAAAGGGGCGATACAGTACAACACTTTTACATATGAAATTGACGTGACTAGACCAATGAAGCTAAACGGTAGAACCTTGAGCGGTACAATCGATGACCTGATTATCAGAGAGATTAGGGCTTATATTGCTACCAAGTACAAGATGGATTATAAAAAAGGAGATATTGCTGATATTTTAGAAGTTGTAGCTGGAGAACACAGCTACAACCCTTTAAAAGACTATCTGGAAGCTTGCGAAAGCGAGTATAAAGAGTTAGTGAATCAGCGTGATCCCTTTGATATTTTAAGGCATTATCTCAATATCAAGGATGATGAATATAACCGAATTATCATGGACTTGTTTTTCCGTGGAGCGGTTGCCAAGGTGTTTGACCCTACTGTTAAGTTTGACTTTGTACTGGACTTGACTGGAAGACAGGGAGTAGGAAAGACCCAATTTTTTGAGGGGCTTTTCACTCACAAGTATTTTACAACTGTTGAGACATTCACAGATAAAGACGACAAGGCCAGAATGGTGAGAAACTGGTGTGTCTTTGATGATGAGATGGTGGCCAGTAAAAAGGCTAGTTTTTCAGAATTGAAGAAATTCATCACAGAAACCAAGCTAGAGTTTAGACCGCCTTACGCTTCAAGTGACAGGCGATTGCCTAAGAGTTTTATTATCGTGAGGGCAACTAATGATCATGATTATTTGAACGACCTGACAGGAGAAAGGCGCTTTCTTGTTGCTGAAGTACATAAGGATACCGCCTATAAGGGAAGGAAGTGGACAGAAAAAGACCGTAGAGCCTTTTGGGGTGCTATGGTGATAGCTTGGAGGGCTAACCAAGTGTTGAACCTGACGGACGAGCAGGAAAAGCTAGTAAACGATGTTAGAAGCCGTTACAAGTTTGTAGATGAAACCCTTGAGGACTTGGAGCGTTATTTAGGCACTCCTTACCCAAAAAGAATGTATCAGTTCCCGATGACCGACAGAATGCGATACTATTATATCTATGACATGATGAACGAGGGATACTATAGAAATAACAGGGGTGGAACAGTTGAACTTGACACAGACACCTACGGCGAACTGGTAGATAGGGACAAGATGACCATTAACCTATTTTTTCAAGAGGTGTATTTGACTGACAAAGTACCGCCAAAGGATAAGGCTAAGGTTAAAAAGTACATGCAAAACCGAGACGGCTGGGAACATAAACGATCTTTAAAATTTGGGAAAAGTGTTAAGTCTGGTTATTCAAAATCTAAAAGGTAGTTAGGGTAGTCACTAATTTAAAAAGTGACTACCTTCTGGAAGGTAGCTAAAGACTTTAAACAAAAAGGATTTAGAAAAAGGGTAGTTTTCAAGATTTTACTGACTACCCTATCAAACCCTTGATATTATTGACTTCTATATAAAAAAGTAGTTATTTTATATTATTTGTAAACTATATAGAGTAAATAGAGTTAAGGTGTTTATTATTATTTTTTTGTGAGCAAGGTGACTACCTGACTACGCTTTTTGTAAACCCTTGGGGCTGTAAGGCGGAGGTGGTAGTCACTAGATATCCCAAAATGACTACCTTTTTTTATGAACTCTAAGAATTTTTTAAGAGAGGTTTGAAAATGAAAGTAGTTGAACCTATTAGATATACTGATGACATTGAAAGAATTAAGGACTTTTTGAGAAGGAAGAATGAACGAGATTACGTATTATTCCTATTTGGAATTTATACAGGTTTACGAGTTAGTGATATTATTCCAATTAAAGTCAAACAAATCATAGAAGATAAAATTGAAATAAGGGAGAAAAAGACAGGCAAAATAAGACGTTTTCCAATTAATCAACAATTAAGAAATGCCTTAAATCAATACATTGAGAATAAACAACTTAAAGAATATGATTTTTTATTTCCGAGCAGAAAAAGAGAGAATGGCAAGGGGGTAAAAATTTGTCATATTTCAAGAACTCAAGTGTATAAAATTTTAAAAGAAGCTGGAAATAAATGTGGGATTGAAAATATAGGAACCCACTCAATGAGAAAGACATTTGGCTATCATCATTACAAAAAGAATGGTGATGTAGGTATTCTACAAAGAATATTTAACCATTCAACACCAGAGATTACACTTGGATATATTGGCTATACTCAAGACGAACTAGACCAGAGTATACTAACATTTGACTACTAAATAGACTTTCTATTTAACATAATGAGAAAATGTAAATTCAAAAATAAGAAATAGGCCTATCCCCTTGATATAAAAGAGATTATAGAAAGTGCTTGAAAGTCACAAAATAGAAGATATGTTAAATATATGGTGCCAAAAAAGAGAGGAAAAACAGATGAATCAAAGCAAAGATTACACTCCATTTCTACAGGATAACTTTATTATCTTTAACAAAAATGGTATAATAGAGATGAAGAAAATACCAGACTTTGGTAGCGTGGTATTTACTAGTCAAGATGGCAACATTGTCCAGATTGAAACAACAATTAAAGAAAGATAGCTGACTAGACAACTAGAGGCGTAACATTAAAGCTAAGTAGCTTTTTTGTTGCGTCTCTTTTTGTTTTGAGAAAGAGGAATTAATGAGGAATAAAGACCCAGTAGAGAGTTGAAACCAATAAGCACAATCACAAAGAACCAAAAGAAATGAGGAATAAAAGAACATGGAAACATTACAAACTATTGAAACTAAAATTGACAAACTGATTGAACAGAATAAGAAAGCTATTGAGACGACTGAGGCGGAACTGGTTAAAGCAAACCAAGCTGTTTCAGACGCTCAAGCCAAACTTGTACAGGCTCAAAAAGAAATCAACTCAGAAAAATATGTTGAAGCAAAAGGTGACTTATGGACGGCAGAACGTACAAAGGAATTTCACGAAGGACGTTTGAAAGAATTAACTACAAATCCAATGATTTCTTACGATGAATACCATACTATGCTTACAGACATTTATAGATTGGCCGACGAACAACAAAATACTTTCTTTACCCCAGCAGTAGCCAAACTAATGGAAATTGTAAGGCTGGGTGATGAGTCCGCCAAAGAAGTTGGTAAAGTAAACGAGATAATTAGAAAACTTGAAAAAGAGATTTCTAAGAATACAGAAGATTATAAAAGGGACAAAAACGGTGCATGGTTTAGTGGGCCATTTTCAAGTTTATCTTATTCTCCAAGAAACGCTTTACATGCCTATCAAGATAATTTAAAAGAAATAGCAGAGAGTTTTAAGAAGGGTCAAGGTTAAACCCCCCCCCCTTCCATTTATCCCCCCACTAACAAATAGAAAGATGAGGTATATAGAATGACCCTACCTATTGGTAAGATTGATTTAAACGAATACGGGAAGCATTTAGCAGAAAAGTCTGCTGAGATTTATGAAGAGAAAACTAAACAAATTGAAGACGCTTGGGAACGTCAGAGACAAGGCTATATAGCAAGAGATGCCAAGTGGCAAACTGTCCTAGATCGTTCTGGTGAACTATTAAAAGAACAGAAGGAAAGAAAGAGAGATCAAGAGATTGAACGCTTGACGGAAGAGAAACACAAAGAGATTGATAGAGAAGTTAGCCAGCGCTTATCAATGCCTGATGAACACCAGCAAAAACTCAACAAAGGAATGAGTGAAATGCTGAAAGATTTATTTTAAAGACTCCACAAAAAAATTAAAAAAATTTTTTTAATAAAGTGAGACGGAAAAATATTTTTTTTGTGAAAGAGATTAGAGTAACCAGGGTTAAGATGGGGGGATAACCCCTTCCCCCTCGGAGCTTCAGGGCTTCACACCGTCACTGTACATATTTTCTTGCGAGCGAGAAAGACAAAAAGGAGTAAATAGGATTGAATGGAACTACTGTAACTAGAAAATGCTCCAAGTGTCATGAGACTAAAGAATTATCTAGCGAAAACTTTTATAGAAAGCATTCAGACAAGAAAGGTTTCTCAAAAGTTTGTAAGCTATGTAATAAAAAGAAAGACGCAGAGCGTTACCAAAAGAAAAAAGACAAGATATTGACCCAGAAGAAACGATACTATAGACGGCAGAAAGAGCGTAAAAATAAAAAAGGCAGTTTACTCGAAGGAGGTGAAAAGTAATGGAAGATATGTTTCCTAGTCTACTCCAGAAAATTAAGGCCGAATTTGAAAAAGCTAGGCTTGATAGTGAGATTCTGGAAGAGTTACTAGAAAAGCTAGAGGAGAATAAAGCTAATTATCTGGACGCCAATCAATATGCTATAGAAATTGGTGAAATACTCTCAAAGGTCTTAGGGGCTTACTTGAGTAATGAAAGCCTACCAGATGGTAAGATGTACTATAATATCGCTAAACGATTGCTAGAAGATGTTTTAGGTCGAAACTATGACCTTGTAAGTGATTATACTGAAAAAGTTCAAGAAAATTTAAACCTTAGGGCTAACCTTCGCATTCCTGCTCAAGTTCCTGAGTTGAATCAAGATAGGATTGATGGCTTAGTCAATCGTTTAGATAGTGAAGACGATTTTGGAGCTGTAAAATGGTTAGTAGGTGAAACGATTGTTAATTTTACCCAGAGCATTGTAGATGATACGATTCAAAAAAATGTGGTATTTCAGTATAAAGCAGGACTTAGCCCTAAAATTACTAGGCGAACGGCTGGGAAGTGTTGTAAGTGGTGTCAAGAACTGGAAGGCAGTTATAAGTATCCTTCAGTTCCCCATGATATTTATAGACGTCATAGTAATTGTAGGTGTACCGTTGAATATTATCCGCAAGATGGTAGACGACAGAATGTACATACTAGAAAATGGAGTAATATCAATCAAGAAGATGTGGAGCGTCGAAAACAGATAGGTATAGAGTCTACTGAAGAACGTAAAAGAAAACGAGATGAAAGGATTGCCAGGTTTGGGAATCCTAGAAGAAGATTAAGCTAGGCATAAGTTATAGGAGTAGAAAGGTTGTCGTTAAAAATGGAGCTGGATAAGTTTAAAACGATGATAAACGTCAGAAAGCGGATGACCTACTTTCTGAGATTCCAGAGGATGGCAGGAAGTGAAAACCAAGTTACAATAGATGAAGAGGCTTGGGAACTTGTCCTACCTGATCAGTGGAATTTGACTAGTAAGCATGAAAAGGCAATCAGAGAGAGTCTAGAAACATTTGTCCATGATATCAATAAGATAGAGAACAAGCGAGCCAGAAAATACTTTATTATCCATTATTGTTACATGAGGAAGAAAACAGTAAGTGAATGTTTAGAAATTGCTGGGACAAATCCACTAATTATCATAGATACAAACAGATAGCTGTCTTAAACTTTGCTAGAATCCACCAGAACGGAGAACTAGAAGCATATAAGTAGCCATCAGCTGAATAACTGGAGTCTAGGACGCCCCGTTTTAGGGCTTCATCATATAGAACTCCATGAATCAACTAGAAACCCTTAGAAATGAATCTAGGGGCTTTTAGATTTCTGAATATATAGGTTAGTGATATATGGTATAATGGTGGTAGGTAATAAAAAAAGCACGTTTGACCGTGCTATTTTCTTGCCTGCTGAACTCATCATATAGTATAGTGGCTCCTTTATGGGCCTTTTTTGTGAACATTTTTAGGAACTTTTAAAGAATTTAAAGAAAATATAAGGAAATATGATTTTAAAGAAAATCAGGAATATCAAGGCCTTTACTTACTAATGAAATATAAAAATCAAGCGGTAGCGGAATAACTCAAAATGTGATAAGATAGGGGTATGAATCTGAAAGTGAAACAAAAAATACCATTAAAAATCAAGCGCATGGGAATTAATGGTGAGGGAATCGGCTTTTACCAAAAAACGTTAGTCTTTGTACCTGGAGCTTTAAAAGGAGAAGATATCTATTGTCAGATTACTTCTATTAAACGTAACTTTGTTGAAGCGAAATTATTAAAGGTCAACAAGAAGTCTAAATTTCGAGTTGTGCCAGCTTGTACTATTTACAATGAATGCGGAGGCTGCCAAATCATGCATCTGCATTATGATAAGCAGCTGGAGTTCAAGACGGACTTGCTTCATCAAGCGCTGAAAAAATTTGCCCCTGCAGGATATGAAAATTATGAAATCCGCCCGACGATTGGTATGCAGGAACCAAAGTACTACCGTGCTAAGTTACAATTTCAGACTCGAAAATTCAAAAATCAGGTTAAGGCGGGCTTATATGCACAAAACTCTCATTATTTGGTAGAGTTGAAAGACTGCCTAGTACAAGATAAGGAAACCCAAGTGATTGCTAATCGTCTAGCAGAATTACTTACTTATCACCAGATTCCAATCACAGACGAGAGGAAAGTCCTAGGTGTCCGTACTATTATGGTTCGACGAGCAAGAAAGACTGGACAGGTTCAGATTATTATTGTTACAAACCGTCAGCTTAACTTAACCCAACTTGTAAAAGAATTAGTTAAAGATTTTCCAGAAATTGTGACAGTCGCTGTGAATACAAATACAGCTAAAACCAGTGAGATTTATGGCGAAAAGACAGAGATTATCTGGGGAGAAAAGAGTATTCAAGAAGGTGTACTTGATTATGAATTTTCACTATCTCCTCGAGCTTTCTATCAACTAAATCCTGAACAAACAGAAGTTCTTTATAACGAGGCGGTAAAAGCCTTGGATGTAAATAAAGAAGACCATTTGATTGACGCTTATTGTGGAGTTGGAACGATTGGATTTGCCTTCGCAAAGAAAGTTAAAACACTCAGAGGTATGGATATTATTCCAGAAGCCATTGAAGATGCCAAGCGAAATGCTAAAAGAATGGGATTTGACAATACTCATTATGAAGCTGGAACGGCAGAAGAGATTATTCCTCGTTGGTATAAGGAAGGCTACAGAGCAGATGCACTGATTGTGGATCCACCGCGTACAGGCCTGGATGATAAGTTGTTAGACACTATTCTTACCTATGTGCCAGAAAAAATGGTTTATATTTCATGTAATGTTTCAACCTTAGCACGAGATTTGGTGCGTTTGGTAGAAGTTTATGATCTTCATTATATCCAGTCGGTCGATATGTTCCCACATACCGCTCGAACTGAAGCTGTTGTAAAGCTGATAAAAAGAGAAAAAGATAAAAAAGCATAGTGTTTAAAGAGTTTGCTATTGGGCTGAAATAGTCAAATTTTAAAAAGTCGGAAAAAAATAAAAAAAGTTTAAAAAAGTAGTTGACAAAAAACAAAAAGGCTGTATAATAGTAAGAGTTGAAAATAACAACTCTGGTCCGTTGGTCAAGGGGTTAAGACACCGCCTTTTCACGGCGGTAACACGGGTTCGAATCCCGTACGGACTATGGTATGTTGCGGTTGGAACACTTGATGAAAAAAGTTTTAAAAAAGTTTCAAAAAAGTGTTGACAAGCGAAAGCGACTGTGATATACTAATATAGTTGTCGCTTGAGAGAAGCGAGTGACAAAGACCTTTGAAAACTGAACAAGACGAACCAATGTGCAGGGCACTACAACTAAGGTTGTAGTACTGAACAATGAAAAACAATAAATCTGTCAGTGACAGAAATGAGTGAGAACTCAAACTTTTAATGAGAGTTTGATCCTGGCTCAGGACGAACGCTGGCGGCGTGCCTAATACATGCAAGTAGAACGCTGAAGGAGGAGCTTGCTTCTCTGGATGAGTTGCGAACGGGTGAGTAACGCGTAGGTAACCTGCCTGGTAGCGGGGGATAACTATTGGAAACGATAGCTAATACCGCATAATAGCAGTTGTTGCATGACAGCTGTTTGAAAGGTGCAATTGCACCACTACCAGATGGACCTGCGTTGTATTAGCTAGTTGGTGGGGTAACGGCTCACCAAGGCGACGATACATAGCCGACCTGAGAGGGTGATCGGCCACACTGGGACTGAGACACGGCCCAGACTCCTACGGGAGGCAGCAGTAGGGAATCTTCGGCAATGGACGGAAGTCTGACCGAGCAACGCCGCGTGAGTGAAGAAGGTTTTCGGATCGTAAAGCTCTGTTGTAAGAGAAGAACGAGTGTGAGAGTGGAGAGTTCACACTGTGACGGTATCTTACCAGAAAGGGACGGCTAACTACGTGCCAGCAGCCGCGGTAATACGTAGGTCCCGAGCGTTGTCCGGATTTATTGGGCGTAAAGCGAGCGCAGGCGGTTAGATAAGTCTGAAGTTAAAGGCTGTGGCTTAACCATAGTACGCTTTGGAAACTGTTTAACTTGAGTGCAAGAGGGGAGAGTGGAATTCCATGTGTAGCGGTGAAATGCGTAGATATATGGAGGAACACCGGTGGCGAAAGCGGCTCTCTGGCTTGTAACTGACGCTGAGGCTCGAAAGCGTGGGGAGCAAACAGGATTAGATACCCTGGTAGTCCACGCCGTAAACGATGAGTGCTAGGTGTTAGACCCTTTCCGGGGTTTAGTGCCGTAGCTAACGCATTAAGCACTCCGCCTGGGGAGTACGACCGCAAGGTTGAAACTCAAAGGAATTGACGGGGGCCCGCACAAGCGGTGGAGCATGTGGTTTAATTCGAAGCAACGCGAAGAACCTTACCAGGTCTTGACATCCCTCTGACCGTTCTAGAGATAGAGCTTTCCTTCGGGACAGAGGTGACAGGTGGTGCATGGTTGTCGTCAGCTCGTGTCGTGAGATGTTGGGTTAAGTCCCGCAACGAGCGCAACCCCTATTGTTAGTTGCCATCATTCAGTTGGGCACTCTAGCGAGACTGCCGGTAATAAACCGGAGGAAGGTGGGGATGACGTCAAATCATCATGCCCCTTATGACCTGGGCTACACACGTGCTACAATGGCTGGTACAACGAGTCGCAAGCCGGTGACGGCAAGCTAATCTCTTAAAGCCAGTCTCAGTTCGGATTGTAGGCTGCAACTCGCCTACATGAAGTCGGAATCGCTAGTAATCGCGGATCAGCACGCTGCGGTGAATACGTTCCCGGGCCTTGTACACACCGCCCGTCACACCACGAGAGTTTGTAACACCCGAAGTCGGTGAGGGTAACCGTAAGGAGCCAGTCGCCTAAGGTGGGATAGATGATTGGGGTGAAGTCGTAACAAGGTAGCCGTATCGGAAGGTGCGGCTGGATCACCTCCTTTCTAAGGAAAAGGAACTGCGCATTGGTCTTGTTTAGTCTTGAGAGGTCTTGTGGGGCCTTAGCTCAGCTGGGAGAGCGCCTGCTTTGCACGCAGGAGGTCAGCGGTTCGATCCCGCTAGGCTCCATTGGTGAGAGATCACCAAGTAATGCACATTGAAAATTGAATATCTATATCAAATAGTAACAAGAAAATAAACCGAAAACGCTGTAGTATTAATAAGAGTTTATGACTGAAAGGTCAAAAAATAAGGTTAAGTTAATAAGGGCGCACGGTGGATGCCTTGGCACTAGGAGCCGAAGAAGGACGTGACAAACGACGATATGCCTTGGGTAGCTGTAAGTAAGCGATGATCCAGGGATTTCCGAATGGGGGAACCCAACAGGTATTACCTGTTACCTGCATCTGTTAAGGATGTGAGGAGGAAGACGCAGTGAACTGAAACATCTAAGTAGCTGCAGGAAGAGAAAGCAAAAGCGATTGCCTTAGTAGCGGCGAGCGAAACGGCAGGAGGGCAAACCGAAGAGTTTACTCTTCGGGGTTGTAGGACTGCAATGTGGACTCAAAGATTATAGAAGAATGATTTGGGAAGATCAGCCAAAGAGAGTAATAGCCTCGTATTTAAAATAGTCTTTGTACCTAGCAGTATCCTGAGTACGGCGGGACACGCGAAATCCCGTCGGAATCTGGGAGGACCATCTCCCAACCCTAAATACTCCCTAGTGACCGATAGTGAACCAGTACCGTGAGGGAAAGGTGAAAAGCACCCCGGGAGGGGAGTGAAATAGAACCTGAAACCGTGTGCCTACAACAAGTTCGAGCCCGTTAATGGGTGAGAGCGTGCCTTTTGTAGAATGAACCGGCGAGTTACGTTATGATGCGAGGTTAAGTTGAAGAGACGGAGCCGTAGGGAAACCGAGTCTGAATAGGGCGCCTTAGTATCATGACGTAGACCCGAAACCATGTGACCTACCCATGAGCAGGTTGAAGGTGCGGTAAGACGCACTGGAGGACCGAACCAGGGCACGTTGAAAAGTGCTTGGATGACTTGTGGGTAGCGGAGAAATTCCAAACGAACTTGGAGATAGCTGGTTCTCTCCGAAATAGCTTTAGGGCTAGCGTCGACATTAAGATTCTTGGAGGTAGAGCACTGTTTGGGTGAGGGGTCCATCCCGGATTACCAATCTCAGATAAACTCCGAATGCCAATGAATTATGGTCGGCAGTCAGACTGCGAGTGCTAAGATCCGTAGTCGAAAGGGAAACAGCCCAGACCACCAGCTAAGGTCCCAAAAATAATTGTTAAGTGGAAAAAGGATGTGGGGTTGCACAGACAACTAGGATGTTAGCTTAGAAGCGACTATTCATTCAAAGAGTGCGTAATAGCTCACTAGTCGAGTGACCCTGCGCCGAAAATGTACCGGGGCTAAAACAATTTACCGAAGCTGTGGATACCTTTATAGGTATGGTAGGAGAGCGTTCTATGTGTGAAGAAGGTGTACCGTGAGGAGTGCTGGAACGCATAGAAGTGAGAATGCCGGTATGAGTAGCGAAAGACAGGTGAGAATCCTGTCCACCGTAAGACTAAGGTTTCCAGGGGAAGGCTCGTCCGCCCTGGGTTAGTCGGGACCTAAGGAGAGACCGAAAGGTGTATCCGATGGACAACAGGTTGATATTCCTGTACTAGAGTATGTAGTGATGGAGGGACGCAGTAGGCTAACTAAAAGCAGACGATTGGAAGAGTCTGTCTAAGCAGTGAGTGTGATATGAGTCAAATGCTTATATCTGTAACATTGAGCTGTGATGGGGAGCGAAGTTTAGTAGCGAAGTTAGTGACGTCACACTGCCAAGAAAAGCTTCTAGCGTTTAAACATACTCTACCCGTACCGCAAACCGACACAGGTAGTCGAGGGCGAGTAGCCTCAGGTGAGCGAGAGAACTCTCGTTAAGGAACTCGGCAAAATGACCCCGTAACTTCGGGAGAAGGGGTGCTGACTTTAAGTCAGTCGCAGTGAATAGGCCCAAGCAACTGTTTATCAAAAAAACACAGCTCTCTGCTAAATCGTAAGATGATGTATAGGGGGTGACGCCTGCCCGGTGCTGGAAGGTTAAGAGGAGTGCTTAGCGCAAGCGAAGGTATGAATTGAAGCCCCAGTAAACGGCGGCCGTAACTATAACGGTCCTAAGGTAGCGAAATTCCTTGTCGGGTAAGTTCCGACCCGCACGAAAGGCGTAATGATTTGGGCACTGTCTCAACGAGAGACTCGGTGAAATTTTAGTACCTGTGAAGATGCAGGTTACCCGCGACAGGACGGAAAGACCCCATGGAGCTTTACTGCAGTTTGATATTGAGTGTCTGTACCACATGTACAGGATAGGTAGGAGTCTATGATATCGGGACGCCAGTTTCGAAGGAGACGTTGTTGGGATACTACCCTTGTGTTATGGCCACTCTAACCCAGATAGGTGATCCCTATCGGAGACAGTGTCTGACGGGCAGTTTGACTGGGGCGGTCGCCTCCTAAAAGGTAACGGAGGCGCCCAAAGGTTCCCTCAGAATGGTTGGAAATCATTCGCAGAGTGTAAAGGTATAAGGGAGCTTGACTGCGAGAGCTACAACTCGAGCAGGGACGAAAGTCGGGCTTAGTGATCCGGTGGTTCCGTATGGAAGGGCCATCGCTCAACGGATAAAAGCTACCCTGGGGATAACAGGCTTATCTCCCCCAAGAGTTCACATCGACGGGGAGGTTTGGCACCTCGATGTCGGCTCGTCGCATCCTGGGGCTGTAGTCGGTCCCAAGGGGTTGGGCTGTTCGCCCATTAAAGCGGCACGCGAGCTGGGTTCAGAACGTCGTGAGACAGTTCGGTCCCTATCCGTCGCGGGCGTAGGAAATTTGAGAGGATCTGCTCCTAGTACGAGAGGACCAGAGTGGACTTACCGCTGGTGTACCAGTTGTCTTGCCAAAGGCATCGCTGGGTAGCTATGTAGGGAAGGGATAAACGCTGAAAGCATCTAAGTGTGAAACCCACCTCAAGATGAGATTTCCCATGATTTTATATCAGTAAGAGCCCTGAGAGATGATCAGGTAGATAGGTTAGAAGTGGAAGTGTGGCGACACATGTAGCGGACTAATACTAATAGCTCGAGGACTTATCCAAAGTAACTGAGAATATGAAAGCGAACGGTTTTCTTGGTTTGAATAGATATTCAATTTTGAGTAGGTATTACTCAGAGTTAAGTGACGATAGCCTAGGAGATACACCTGTACCCATGCCGAACACAGAAGTTAAGCCCTAGAACGCCGGAAGTAGTTGGGGGTTGCCCCCTGTGAGATATGGAAGTCGCTTAGCTCTAGGGAGTTTAGCTCAGCTGGGAGAGCATCTGCCTTACAAGCAGAGGGTCAGCGGTTCGATCCCGTTAACTCCCATAGGTCCCGTAGTGTAGCGGTTATCACGTCGCCCTGTCACGGCGAAGATCGCGGGTTCGATTCCCGTCGGGACCGTTTAAAATAACGCAAGTTATTTTAGACTCGTTAGCTCAGTTGGTAGAGCAATTGACTTTTAATCAATGGGTCACTGGTTCGAGCCCAGTACGGGTCATATATGCGGGTTTGGCGGAATTGGCAGACGCACCAGATTTAGGATCTGGCGCTTAACGGCGTGGGGGTTCAAGTCCCTTAACCCGCATTAAGAAATAATAAATGAGCCGGCTTAGCTCAGTTGGTAGAGCATCTGATTTGTAATCAGAGGGTCGCGTGTTCAAGTCATGTAGCCGGCATTTTTAGATAGAAGAAAACAGTGCGAACGTAGTTCAGTGGTAGAACACCACCTTGCCAAGGTGGGGGTCGCGGGTTCGAATCCCGTCGTTCGCTTAGAGAGGCCGGGGTGGCGGAACTGGCAGACGCACAGGACTTAAAATCCTGCGATTGGTAACGATCGTACCGGTTCGATTCCGGTCCTCGGCATAATATAATGAGCACCCTTAGCTCAACTGGATAGAGTACCTGACTACGAATCAGGCGGTTAGAGGTTCGACTCCTCTAGGGTGCATTTTTCTTTTTAACTCGGGAAGTAGCTCAGCTTGGTAGAGTACTTGGTTTGGGACCAAGGTGTCGCAGGTTCGAATCCTGTCTTCCCGATTCATGGCGGTGTAGCTCAGCTGGCTAGAGCGTCCGGTTCATACCCGGGAGGTCGGGGGTTCGATCCCCTTCGCCGCTATAATGATCTTGTTGGACCTTTAGCTCAGCTGGTTAGAGCTCTCGGCTCATAACCGAGTGGTCGTAGGTTCAAGTCCTACAAGGTCCATTTGAATATTATGGAGGATTACCCAAGTCCGGCTGAAGGGAACGGTCTTGAAAACCGTCAGGCGTGTAAAAGCGTGCGTGGGTTCGAATCCCACATCCTCCTTTTTATTAACGCGGGATGGAGCAGCTCGGTAGCTCGTCGGGCTCATAACCCGAAGGTCGTAGGTTCAAATCCTGCTCCCGCAATAAGGCTCGGTAGCTCAGTTGGTAGAGCAATGGATTGAAGCTCCATGTGTCGGCGGTTCGATTCCGTCTCGCGCCATTTTTACTTATAGTATGTATGCGGGTGTAGTTTAGTGGTAAAACTACAGCCTTCCAAGCTGTTGTCGCGAGTTCGATTCTCGTCACCCGCTTTGAACTTTGTTCAAATTACCAAGTTTTTAACTTGGGCGCGTAGCTCAGGTGGTTAGAGCGCACGCCTGATAAGCGTGAGGTCGGTGGTTCGAGTCCACTCGTGCCCATTAATAGGAGAATTACTCAAGAGGCTGAAGAGGACGGTTTGCTAAATCGTTAGGTCGGGTAACTGGCGCAAGGGTTCGAATCCCTTATTCTCCGTTTGAAAGAGAGTTTATAACTCTCCTTTTTTATTTGGCTCTTTGTCAAGTGTAGTGGGTTGAAGAAAAGCTAAGCTCTAGAAAGGACGAAATTTGTCCTTTCTTTTATATAGTTTATTTTTTGTTGTATAACTTTGCTATTACTTCCAACTCTTTAGTGAAATTTCTCCGCTATTTAGCCAGATTTCTTTTCCGTTATCACATTGAACTAAAAGTTTACCACTTTCAGAGATGTCTTTTGCAAGTCCCTTGTAGTCTTTTTGATCCAGTGTGAAAGTAACTTCTTTTCCTAGAACGAATGACTGTTTTTTGTATAGGTATAATAGCTCTTCTGCAGGTGTTTCGAAGAAAGCACGCCAGATCTCTATGATTAATTCATTTCTTGTTATAGGTGCTGGTGCTTTAAATAGACTAGCAGCTTTTTCTTTTAATTCTTGGGGGAAGTCTTTGATAGTAAAGTTGATTCCTACTCCAATAATGATATCTGTGACTAGGCCTGTTTCTACAGACGTCATTGCCTCAGTAAGGATTCCTCCGATTTTATGATTGTTTAGGTAGATATCATTGACCCATTTTATGTCGACATCTATTAAAGTTAGGTTCTTAATGGCTTTGTAGACAGCTCCAGCTACAAGTAGTGTGTAGGATGGTAATTTGTCATAGGCGAGATTTGGTTTAAGATGGAGTGTCATATAAATACCACCTTGTGGTGAGTAGAAGGAGCGTTGAAAACGGCCTCGCCCTGCTGTTTGATAGGAAGCTAGGTAGAGAGTATTTGCTTCATTCCCTAAATCAATTGCTTCTTTTGCATCTAGTTGTGTCGATTTTGTTTCGGGTTTAAAACTGACTTTAATTGGAAGATTTTCTTCTAGAATCTCTGGAAGAAGAAGGTCACCATTCATCAGTTTATATCCTTTGTTTTTGATACTATCAATTTCAATGCCTTCTTGTTCTAAACGCTTGATGGCTTTCCAAATTGATGTTCGGCTTAGGGATAGTTCTTCTGCAATTTTTTCTCCGCTGATATAGTCGGTTTCTTTATAGAGGATTTGGTAGACAGCTTGGTAGGATTTCATAGTGTTGCCTTTCTTTAAGAATAGTATATGATTTGAATCTAGTTTGGATAGTTGCTCCTAATCTATATTTTATTACTACTATTTTAACATATGCCTACTATTTACGTCATGATTTTCTTAGAGAAAATGCAATCATTAAGATTGAGTTTTGAAATCTCAGTATTTTTGCTCCTTTTTTCACCTTGGAAACGTTTCCTTTGTTTTCAAATTACTAAAAAAGTGGTACAATATAGTATAGCTTACTATTATCTGAATCAATTGATTTGGAGAGAAAGGATTCATTTTGAAATCAATAGGCTTTATTGAAAAGCTGAAAGGGTTGTCTAGTAAAGAGCTGATTTTATTGGGAATTATCCTGAGTATCTTTTTACCCTTTTATCTTTTTGTAGTTGTATTCTGTTTATATATTATCAGTTTAATTTTTACAGGAGACATGAAAAGTATTCTTCAGAAAATGGGAGAGCATCCGATGCTGCTTCTTTTTCTTGGCTATAGTACTGTAATATCCATTTTTGAACAAAATTGGATGGGTCTTGTGGCTTCAGTAGGAATGTTTCTATTTACTGTTTTCTTTTTGTACTATCAGTCGATTTTATCACATAAATTCTTTCGATTGATTTTGCAGCTCGTCTTGTTTGGTAGCGTCTTGTCAGCTGCTTTTGCGAGTTTAGAACATTTCCAAATTGTGAAGAAATTCAACTATGCTTTTCTTTCACCCAATATGCAGGTGTGGCATCAGAATCGGGCAGAAGTGACCTTCTTTAATCCTAATTACTATGGAATCATTTGTTGTTTCTGTATCATGATTGCCTTTTATCTGTTTACAACGACCAAGTTGAATTGGTTGAAAGTATTCTGTGTGATTGCAGGCTTTGTGAATCTCTTTGGTTTGAACTTTACGCAAAATCGAACTGCCTTTCCTGCTATTATCGCTGGAGCCATTATTTATCTCTTTACGACCATTAAAAACTGGAAGGCCTTTTGGCTTAGTATTGGGGTCTTTGCAATTGGCTTGAGCTTCCTCTTTTCTAGTGATTTGGGAGTTCGGATGGGGACTTTAGATTCCTCTATGGAAGAACGCATTTCTATTTGGGATGCTGGGATGGCCTTGTTTAAACAAAATCCTTTTTGGGGTGAGGGGCCATTGACCTACATGCACTCGTATCCTCGGATACATGCTCCTTATCATGAACATGCCCACAGTCTTTATATTGATACGATTCTGAGTTACGGAATTGTGGGAACCATTTTATTAGTTTTGTCTTCTGTTGCTCCTGTTCGCTTGATGATGGATATGAGTCAGGAGTCGGGGAAACGTCCGATTATTGGTCTTTATCTCTCTTTCCTTACAGTGGTTGCTGTACACGGAATCTTTGACTTGGCCCTCTTCTGGATTCAGTCAGGCTTTATTTTCTTGCTAGTTATGTGCAGTATTCCGTTGGAACATCGAACCTTGGTATCGGACATGACGGATTAAGTTTATAAGATTGAAATCTTCTACCTTGTGTAGGAGATTTTTTTACAGGGAAAAATTATTTCTAAATCGAAATAGTTGACAGTTGAAATGACAAGTGTTACAATAATTTTAATTATTTCGGCATAGAAATAAAATGGAGGTATCATGAAAGATAGTCATTTGGTAGCCCATCATATTCGTTTGTTGAATGGACGGATTTTTCAAAAGTTACTTAGTCGGGATCCTGAAGCTCTTTATCGGAGTGAACAGGGAAAGATTTTAGCGGTTTTATGGAATAGTGAAACTGGCTGCGCAACTGCGACAGATATCGCGCTTGCGACTGGACTTGCTAATAATACGCTGACGACTATGATAAAAAAGCTAGAGGAACAAAAGCTTGTAATTGTTAGTCCGTGTGGAAAAGACAAGCGTAAGAAGTATTTAGTTTTAACGGAGTTGGGCAAGTCCCAGAAAGAAGTGGGACATCGTGTCAGTCAGAAATTGGATACGATCTTTTACAAAGGATTCACAGAGGAAGAAATTCGTCAGTTTGAATCCTTTCAAGAAAGAATTTTGGCTAATCTAAAAGAGGAGGAAAATGAGGATTAAAATGGAGCAAATTAGCTGTTTTTAAGTAAAGGCCACTTTCGACTTTGTTTTCCAACTCTTAGGACAAGGAAACTATGTGGTTAGCTATGGTTAGACTCAGATTGATGGAGTTGCTTATGCCCAGTACGATATCCTCCGTCTAGAAAACGGGAAAATTGTGGAGCATTGGAATAATAAAGAAGTTATGCCTAGGGTAGAAGACTTGACCAATCGAGGCAAGTTTTAAATTGAGGATACAGAATGATTGAATACAAAAATGTGGCGCTACGCTACACAGAAAGATGTCTTGAGAGATGTTAATTTACGGATTGAGAATGGCGAGTTTATGGTTTTAGTTGGTCCATCTGGCTCAGGTAAGACAACCATGATTAAGATGGTCAACCGCCTCTTGGAACCGACTGATGGAAATATTTATATGGATGGTAAGCGCATTAAAGATTATGATGAGCGTGAACTTCGTCTTTCTACTGGTTATGTTTTACAGGCCATTGCTCTCTTTCCTAATCTAACGGTTGCGGAAAATATTGCCCTGATTCCTGAGATGAAGGGATGGACTAAGGAAGAAATTGCTCAGAAAACTGAAGAGCTTTTGGCAAAGGTTGGTTTACCAGTAGCTGAGTATGGGCATCGTTTGCCTAGTGAATTATCTGGTGGGGAGCAACAGCGTGTTGGAATTGTACGGGCTATGATTGGTCAGCCTAAGATTCTCCTCATGGATGAACCTTTTTCGGCTCTTGATGCTATTTCGAGAAAACAGTTGCAGGTTCTGACGAAAGAATTGCATAAAGAGTTTGGGATGACAACGATTTTTGTGACCCATGATACGGATGAGGCCTTGAAGTTGGCGGACCGTATTGCTGTCTTGCAGGATGGAGAGATTCGTCAGGTGGCGAATCCCGAAACTATTTTAAAAGCTCCTGCCACAGAATTTGTAGCAGACTTGTTTGGAGGTAGTGTTCATGACTAATTTAATTGCAACTTTTCAGGATCGTTTTAGTGATTGGTTGACAGCTCTATCTCAACATTTGCAGTTGTCACTTTTGACCCTATTACTAGCTATTTATCGCGATTCCTTTGGCTGTTTATCTTCGCTATCATGAGAAGTTAGCGGATTGGGTCTTACAGATTGCAGGGATTTTCCAGACTATCCCGTCTCTGGCCTTGTTGGGTCTCTTCATTCCCTTGATGGGAATTGGAACCTTGCCGGCTTTGACAGCTCTAGTGATTTATGCGATCTTTCCGATTTTACAAAATACCATCACTGGACTCAAGGGAATTGATCCAAGTCTACAAGAGGCTGGGATTGCATTTGGGATGACTAGGTGGGAGCGACTAAAGAAGTTTGAAATTCCACTTGCTATGCCTGTTATGATGTCTGGAATTCGGACGGCAGCGGTTTTGATTATCGGTACGGCAACCTTGGCTGCCTTGATTGGTGCAGGGGGGCTGGGTTCCTTTATCCTTTTGGGAATTGACCGTAATAATGCCAGTCTGATTTTGATTGGGGCCCTCTCTTCTGCAGTGCTAGCCATTGCCTTTAACTTCCTACTAAAAGTGATGGAAAAAGCAAAATTGCGGACGATTTTCTCTGGTTTTGCCTTGGTGACGGTATTACTGGGTCTGTCTTATAGCCCAGCTCTCTTGGCTCAAAAAGAGAAAGAAAACTTGGTTATTGCTGGGAAATTGGGTCCAGAACCAGAAATTTTGGCCAATATGTATAAACTCCTCATTGAAGAAAATACCAGTATGACTGCGACTGTTAAACCGAATTTTGGGAAAACAAGCTTCCTCTACGAAGCTTTGAAAAAAGGCGATATTGACATCTATCCTGAATTTACTGGTACGGTGACTGAAAGTTTGCTTCAGCCATCACCGAAAGTGAGTCATGAGCCAGAGCAGGTTTATGATGTAGCGCGTGATGGCATTGCCAAACAGGATCATCTAGCCTATCTCAAACCCATGTCTTATCAAAATACCTACGCTGTAGCTGTTCCGAAAAAAATTGCTCAAGAATATGGCTTGAAGACCATTTCGGACTTGAAAAAGTGGAAGGGCAGCTGAAGGCAGGTTTTACACTCGAATTTAATGACCGTGAAGATGGCAATAAGGGCTTGCAGTCAATGTATGGTCTCAATCTCAATGTGGCGACCATGGAACCAGCCCTTCGCTATCAGGCAATTCAGTCAGGTGATATTCAAATCACGGATGCCTATTCGACTGATGCGGAATTGGCGCGTTATGATTTACAGGTCTTGGAAGATGACAAGCAACTCTTCCCACCTTACCAAGGGGCTCCACTGATGAAAGAAGCTCTTCTCAAGAAACATCCAGAGTTGGAAACAGTTCTCAATAAATTGGCTGGTAAAATTACTGAAAGCCAGATGAGCCAGCTCAACTACCAAGTCGGTGTTGAAGGCAAGTCAGCAGAACAAGTAGCCAAGGAATTTCTGCAAGAAGAAGGTTTGTTGAAGCAATAGCCTGAAAACCTAAACTCAACTTGGTTAAACGACTAGATAGAAAAATGCTCAGACAATGTCGTCTGGGCTTTTTTGATTATTGAAAAGATAAAAAACTCAGTAGCCTAGAAATAAGGCAACTGAGCTCTACTCTGTATTCAATTTTTAGGAATGAGAAGGTCTAGATAAAATTGGACAACTTCTTGGTCTGTAAAGTCTTGCCCTTTTTTGAGCCACCAGGTCAATGTCTCGATAAAGTTGGACATGACTAAGTGTTGGAGGTAAGAAGGAGGCAGACTTGGGTGAGCTTTTTTCAACTTATCAGCTAGCACGGAATAGACATGGTGTTCTAGCTCTTTATGGAGTTGACGGAGGAAGTAGTCATTTTTAGAAAATAGCAGACTGGTGATATGGTCTTGATTTTTCTGAAAATGTAGAAAGAGGTGAGCGAGATAATCCTCGGTTGAAATGGACTCCTCTCTTTCAAAGATGTGATGAAAGAGGTGGCGACAAAGCTCGTCCAGAAGTAGTTCCTTGCTCTCATAGTGACAGTAAAAAGTGGAACGTCCCACATCTGCGAGATTAATGATATCCTGAACTGTAGTGGATTCGTAGCCCTTCTCGTTCAAAAATTGTAGAAAAGCCTGATAGATGGCTTTTTTGGTTTTACTGATACGGCGGTCAATGTTAGTCATATGGACATTTGAGGCAAATTGTTCAGAACTGAATAAAGCTGATATTTTGCTTCTATCCTTTCTTTGAGTTTTAGTGGATAATGATAATGAACAAGGTGTTCATAAGTTTATTATAACAAAGGAATGAGAAAAATGAAGGCAAAATATACTGTTTGGGTAGCTTTTTTCTTAAATTTAAGCTATGCTATTGTTGAGTTTATTGCAGGAGGAATCTTTGGTTCGAGTGCTGTTCTTGCTGATTCTGTCCATGACTTGGGAGATGCTATAGCCATTGGCATATCGGCCTTTTTAGAAACAATCTCAAATAGAGAAGAAGATAGGCAGTACACCTTGGGTTACAAGCGATTTAGTCTTTTAGGGGCCCTGGTGACTGCTGTGATTCTTATCACAGGATCCATCCTAGTGATTTTGGAAAATATAACTAAACTTTTTAATCCACAGCCCGTTAATGATGAAGGTATTCTCTGGCTAGGGATCATTGCAGTTAGCATCAATCTGCTAGCTAGTCTAGTAGTTCGCAAGGGAAAGACAAAGAACGAGTCGATTCTGAGCCTGCACTTTTTGGAAGATACTCTTGGTTGGTTGGCTGTCATTCTAATGGCGATTATCCTCCGATTTACAGATTGGTATATCTTAGATCCTATCTTGTCGCTTGTCATTTCTATCTTCATTCTAACAAAAGCAATTCCTCGCTTTTGGAGCGCACTCAAGATTTTCTTGGATGCTGTGCCAGAAGGTGTCGATATCAAGCAAGTCATGAGTGACTTAGAGGGATTAGACAATGTGGCTAGCCTTAACCAGCTTAATCTCTGGACTATGGATGGTTTGGAAAAAAATGCCATTGTTCATGTTTGCCTAAAAGAAATTGAACAGATGGAAACTTGTAAAGAATTCATACGAAACTTGCTAAAAGATTGTGGATTTCAAAACATCACTATTGAAGTTGATGCCGACCTAGAAACTCACCAAGCACATAAGCGCAATATAACAGAGTTAGAAGCAAGTCATGATCAAAATCATCATCATTGATGAGGTGTAGTATAAGTGAGCGAAAGCATAATAAAAAGTGTATACTTAAACTAGTAAAAATGGAGAGGATATGTTAATGAAATCAGCAGTCTATAAAAAAGCAGGTCAGGTCGGTATTGAAGAGGTTAAGCGTCCAAGTATTCAAGAAGCGGATGATGTTATTATTCGTGTGGTTCGTGCTTGTGTTTGTGGTTCGGACCTTTGGAGTTACCGCAATCCAGATATTAAATCGGGACATAAAAATAGTGGACACGAAGCGATTGGGATTGTCGAAGAAACTGGGGAAGCCATTACGACGGTGAAGCAAGGTGATTTTGTCATTGTCCCGTTTACACATGGATGTGGCGAGTGTGATGCCTGTCTTGCTGGATTTGACGGCTCTTGCGACAATCATATTGGTAATAACTTGGGGGGCGATTTTCAGGCGGAATATATTCGTTTTCACTATGCAAACTGGGCGCTGGTTAAAATCCCCTGGACAACCTTCTGACTACACAGAAGGTATGCTAAAGTCCCTCTTGACTCTTGCTGATGTCATGCCGACAGGCTATCATGCGGCGCGTGTTGCAAATGTTCAAAAAGGTGACAAGGTTGTTGTTATCGGTGATGGAGCTGTTGGTCAATGTGCTGTCATCGCAGCTAAAATGCGTGGAGCATCGCAAATTATCCTCATGAGTCGTCATGAAGATCGTCAAAAGATGGCTCTGGAGTCAGGTGCGACTGCAGTTGTTGCGGAACGTGGGCAAGAAGGTATTGCCAAGGTGCGTGAAATTCTCGGTGGCGGAGCAGACGCAGCACTTGAATGTGTTGGTACGGAGGCTGCTGTAGAACAGGCGCTAGGTGTTCTTCATAATGGAGGACGTATGGGATTTGTCGGAGTTCCACATTATAATAATCGTGCTCTTGGTTCAACTTTTGCTCAAAACTTAACTATAGCAGGAGGTGCAGCCTCTGTTACAACTTACGATAAGCAATTTTTACTAAAATCCGTCCTTGATGGGGATATTAATCAGGTCGTGTCTTTACTTCAAGTTATAAATTGGAAGACATTGACCAAGCATATAAAGATATGGATAAACGTAAGACCATTAAATCGATGATTGTGATGGATTAAAAAAGAAAATCCTAATGGAGATTTGAGAATCTCTATTAGGATTTTTGACTTTATCAGATTAGTTTAGTTATGGCAGAGTACTTTCTCTCAGAGTCAGTCTGGTTCCCAGCATGGTCAGGCTAGGGATTTTGCGACCGTGGAGTACTTCTTTATTAAGAATATCCATACCTGCTCGGCCCATTTCTTCAGTATAAACCGTGATGCTAGAAAGGGGAGGATAAACCTGTTTGGTCAGGCTGGTGTCGTTAAAGGAAATGAGGCTGACACGGTCTGGTAGGCTGATTCCAGCTTCTTGGAGCGCACGGAGTGCACCGATGGCTAAACTATCGCTAGCTGCAAAAAATGCTGGCGGGAGTTGGTCTCCTAAGCTCTGAATGGCCTCCTTCATCAAGTCATAGCCAGACTGGGCAGTAAAGCTTCCTTGAAAGACAAGTTCATCATGATAGATTCCCTTTGCTTTGCTGTAGTTCTTAAAATTTTCCAGACGCTTGTCCTGAATTATTTCTTCTTGGTCAGTTGTTTCCTCAAGGCCTGTTAGAATCCCGATACGGTTCATCCCTTGATTGAAGAAATGATCGACAACTTGTTTCATGGCAGTGTAAAAATCCGTGATAATACAGGTGTGTCCTAGTGAAAGAGTATCACTGTCTAGAAAGACAAGAGGCTTTTGGTATTCTTCAAAGGCAGAAATCTGAGCTCGGCTAAATTTTCCGATGCAGAGAATCCCAATTACTTCCTCACTTAATGTAAAAGGATGGTCATTAAAATAGCGCAAGATATCGTAGTCCAGTTCTTGGGCTCTTTTTTCTATGCCTAAGCGAATCTGGTAGTAGTAGAGGTCGTCTAGCTCTCCTTGTTCGCTGACCCATTGGATAATGGCAATCTTTTGCTTGGGCTTGTGGGACTCGCCTGTCTTGAGGTGCTTGGTGTAGCCCAACTCTTCAGCAACGGTTAAAATACGGTGCCTGGTTTCTTCTGTAACAGATAGACTCTGGTCTCGATTGAGGACACGGGATACGGTCGCGATAGAGACAGAGGCTAGCTGTGCAATGTCTTTTAAGGTAGCCATAACTCCTCCTTGATTAGATTAGTATATCATATTTTTCTGCTTTTTACCGATAGTTTAGTAAAAGTTTAGTAAAAAGGATTGACCTTGGGAAATCCCTTGTATACAATAGAAGAAAACGATTACACGTTAAGGTGACTTAACGGATAGTAAAAGGAGAATTCATATGACACAACATCTTACTGCTGAAGCTCTTCGTAAAGACTTTCTTGCTGTTTTTGGTCAAGAAGCAGACCAAACTTTCTTTTCACCAGGTCGTATCAACTTGATTGGTGAGCACACAGACTATAATGGTGGACATGTATTTCCAGCAGCCATTTCCTTAGGAACTTATGGGGCTGCTCGCAAACGTGACGACCAAGTCTTGCGTTTCTACTCAGCTAACTTTGAGGACAAGGGCATTATCGAAGTGCCTCTCGCTGACCTCAAGTTTGAAAAAGAGCACAACTGGACCAACTATCCAAAAGGTGTCCTTCATTTCTTGCAAGAAGCTGGGCACGTGATTGACAAAGGGTTTGATTTTTATGTTTATGGGAATATCCCAAATGGTGCTGGCTTGTCTTCTTCAGCATCCTTGGAACTCTTGACAGGGGTCGTGGCAGAGCATCTCTTTGATTTAAAATTAGAGCGTCTCGATTTGGTTAAAATCGGAAAACAAACAGAAAACAACTTTATCGGAGTCAACTCTGGTATCATGGACCAATTTGCCATCGGTATGGGGGCTGACCAACGTGCTATTTACCTAGATACCAACACCTTGGAGTACGACTTGGTGCCACTTGATTTGAAAGATAATGTTGTTGTCATCATGAACACCAACAAACGCCGTGAATTGGCTGACTCTAAATATAATGAACGCCGTGCTGAGTGTGAAAAAGCAGTGGAAGAATTGCAAGTTGCCTTAGATATTCAGACCTTGGGTGAATTGGACGAGTGGGCCTTTGACCAATATAGCTATTTGATTAAAGATGAAAATCGTTTGAAACGTGCTCGTCATGCTGTGCTTGAAAACCAACGTACCCTTAAAGCTCAAGCAGCCCTTCAAGCAGGTGATTTGGAAACATTTGGTCGCTTGATGAATGCGTCACACGTTTCCCTAGAGCATGACTATGAAGTAACTGGTTTGGAATTGGATACCCTTGTTCACACCGCTTGGGCTCAGGAAGGTGTTCTCGGTGCTCGTATGACAGGTGCAGGATTTGGTGGCTGTGCCATTGCCTTGGTGCAAAAAGATGCCGTTGAGGCCTTTAAGGAAGCTGTTGGCAAACACTACGAGGAAGTAGTTGGATACGCTCCAAGCTCTATATCGCTGAAGTTGCAGGTGGCACTCGCGTCCTTGACTAGTCAAAAGGAGGCTTTATGGTGACCTTAGTAGATAAATTTGTAACACATGTTATTTCTGAAAGTTCATTTGAGGAAATGGATCGAATCTACCTGAACAATCGTGTCTTAGCACGAGTGGGAGACGGTGTTTTGGAAGTTGAGACGGATCTGGATAAATTGATTGACCTCAAGGACCGACTGGTTGAGGAAGCCGTTCGATTAGAGACGATTGAGGATAGTCAGACTGCGCGTGAAATCCTTGGTGCTGAACTGATGGACTTGGTGACTCCTTGTCCCAGTCAGGTTAATCGTGACTTTTGGGAAACCTATGTCCACTCTCCTGAGCAAGCGATAGAGGATTTTTACCAACTCAGTCAGAAGAATGACTACATCAAACTCAAGGCCATTGCTAAAAATATCGCTTATCGTGTTCCATCTGATTACGGTGAACTTGAAATTACCATCAACCTCTCTAAGCCTGAAAGGATCCCAAAGAGATTGCGGCAGCCAAGTTGGTGCAAGCTAGTAATTATCCTCAGTGTCAGCTTTGTCTAGAGAATGAGGGTTACCATGGTCGGGTCAACCACCCAGCTCGCAGTAACCACCGTATTATCCGTTTTGAAATGGCTGGTCAGGAGTGGGGTTTCCAGTATTCGCCCTATGCTTATTTTAATGAGCACTGTATTTTCTTAGATGGCCAGCATCGTCCCATGGCCATTAGCCGTCAGAGTTTTGAGCGTCTACTAGCTATTGTAGAGCAGTTTCCAGGATATTTTGCAGGCTCTAATGCCGACCTGCCGATTGTGGGGGGCTCTATTCTAACTCATGATCACTATCAGGGAGGCCGACACGTATTTCCTATGGAATTGGCTCCCTTGCAAAAGACCTTCCGATTTGCTAGTTTTGAGCAGGTCAAGGCTGGGATTGTCAAGTGGCCCATGTCAGTGCTGCGTTTGACTTCGGATTCCAAAGAGGATTTGATCAACTTGGCTGATAAGATTTTGCAGGAATGGCGTCAGTATTCAGACCCTGAAGTGCAGATTTTGGCAGAGACGGACGGAACACCGCATCACACCATTACACCTATAGCCCGTAAGCGTGATGGACAGTTTGAGTTGGACTTGGTTTTGCGAGACAATCAGACATCGCCAGAGCATCCTGATGGCATCTATCATCCCCACAAGGATGTTCAACATATCAAGAAGGAAAATATCGGCTTGATTGAGGTCATGGGCTTGGCAATCTTGCCACCACGTCTGAAAGCAGAAGTGGAGCAAGTTGCTAGCTATCTTGTAGGAGAAGCTGATGCAGTTGCCGACTATCATCAGGAATGGGCAGACCAACTCAAAGCCCAACATCCAGATCTAGCGGATAAAGAAAGCTCTTGAAATCGTCAAGGACTCTGTGGGTGCTATCTTTGCGCGTGTACTTGAGGATGCAGGAGTCTACAAGCAGACGGAGCAGGGACAGGCAGCCTTTATGCGCTTTGTGGAACAGGTCGGAATTTTGTTATACTAGGAGCTTTATCCTTGCACAGTCCTATAAAAAGTAGTATCATAGTGTCGTTTGAAATATCAGGAGGAAATGATGAAAGATTTTCACTTTGATGCTATATCAGCTTTTGAAAATTATGAAATTAAAGAGATGAAAGATGGTCACGTTGTGGTGACCACAAAAGTAGTGGACTCGTCGCTCAACTACTATGGCTATGCCCATGGTGGCTATCTCTTTACCCTTTGCGACCAGATTAGTGGTTTGGTGCTCATCTCGCTAGGACTAGACGTAGTGACGCTCCAATCCTCTATCAACTACCTCAAAGCAGGAAAACTCGACGACGTGTTAACCATTAAAGGAGAATGTGTCCATCAAGGTCGCACAACCTGTGTGGTGGATGTGGATATCACCAATCAAGAAGGCAGAAATGTCTGCAAAGCAACCTTTACCATGTTTGTCACAGGCCAGCGGTCAGAAGATAGACAGGTAAGGATATAACATAAAAAGAGGTTCACACCTCTTTTCTTATTTCTTTTTATGATTTAATACGGCATTGAGGACAATGGCGAGGAGGCTGGCTACGACGATTCCGTTTGAGAAGAACATTTGGAAGGCTGTCGGCATGCTGACAAAGAGATTACTGTTGTTGAGTCCGACCCCTGCAGCGATGGAAACTGCTGCGATAAGGAAGTTATGCTCATTGTTAGCAAAGTCAACACGAGCGAGGATTTGCATCCCTTGAATCGATACAAAACCAAACATCACCAGCATGGCACCACCGAGGACAGGACTCGGAATGATTTGGGCAAGGGCGCCAAACTTAGGAAGGAGTCCAAGGAGAACCAGGAAACCAGCCGCGTAGTAGATTGGCAGGCGAGTCTTGATACCTGATAATTTAACCAAACCAACGTTTTGTGAAAATCCTGTGTACGGGAAGGTGTTAAAGATTCCTCCTAGAAGTACGGCTAAACCTTCTGCTCGGTAACCGTTGCGAAGGCGCGTGCTGTCGATTGGGTCTTTCGTGATATCAGACAAGGCTAGGTAAACACCAGTTGACTCAACCATAGAAACCGTTGCGATGATACACATCATGACAATAGATGAGATTTCAAAGGTTGGCATCCCAAAGTAGAGAGGAGTTGGGACATGGACAAGTGGTGCTGCCGCAACAGGAGAGAAATCAACCAAGCCCATGCTAGCAGCAATGGCAGTTCCAACAACCAAACCAATCAAAATAGAGATAGACTTGATAAATCCTTTGGTAAAGATGTTGATTAAGAGGATAATCAGAACAGTGATAGCTGCAAGTAAGAGACTTTGACCAGTTGGTTCTGGAACGTTATTTCCCATATTTCCAATAGCGACAGGAATCAAGGTTAAACCAATCGTGGTAATTACAGAACCTGTTACGATAGATGGGAAGAGATTGGCAACTTTTGAGAAGATGCCTGAAACAAGAACCACGTAAATCCCTGATGCGATGAGGGCTCCAAACATAGCGCCACTACCATGGCTTTGCCCAATCATAATCAGGGGAGCGACAGATTGGAAGGCAACTCCGAGAACGACTGGGAGTCCAATTCCAAAGTATTTGTTGAGTTGGAGTTGAAGTAAGGTTGCTACCCCACACATGAAGATATCTGTAGAAATCAGGTAAGTCAACTGCTCAGCTGAATAGCCAAGGGCTGTCGCAATCATGATGGGAACCAGGATGGATCCTGAGTACATGGCTAGTAAGTGCTGCAAGCCAAGAACGGCTGCTTGCGAGTGTTTTTCTTGAGTTTGCATTAGAGATCTGCCTCCTTAAATACGACTTGACCATTTTCAAAACGATCCAAACGAGCGAGTGATAGAACAGGGTAGCCTGCTTTTTCAAGCAAATCACGGCCATCTTGGAAGGATTTTTCAATCACGATACCAATAGCTTCAACTGTTGCACCGGCCTGTTCGATAATTTGAATCAAGCCTTTGGCAGCTTGGCCGTTAGCAAGGAAATCGTCGATAATCAAAACCTTGTCCTCTGGAGATAGGAATTTTCCAGCGATAGAAACGGTACTGGTCACTTGCTTGGTAAAGGAGTAGACTTGGGCAGTTAAGATGCCTTCGTTCATAGTAATGTTCTTAGCTTTTTTGGCGAAAATCATGGGAACGTTTAAGGCTTCCGCTGTAAAAACGGCTGGGGCAATACCCGACGCTTCAATGGTCACAACCTTGGTAATGCCAGCAGAAGCAAATTTTTCCGCAAAAACTTTACCAATCTCTCGCATCAGGCTAAAGTCAACTTGGTGGGTTAAAAAGGAATCCACCTTGAGGATGTTATCACCCAAGATATGCCCATCCTTGAGGATGCGCTCTTCTAATAATTTCATAAGACCTCCTAAAGTCTAAAAGCCAATCCATTTACTTGTTTCAGATTTCTATCTAGTAAAACTGATAGAAAAAGGACCTACTTAATCTCTAAGTAAGTCCCCAAAATAGGCATGGCAAAAACGACCATACCTCACTGCTGACTTACTTATTGTTAGGTGTTCCGGCACCTTGTAGAAACGTCGCGCCAATTCACGACATAAACAAGTAAAATGGTATTCAATTTCAAATAGGATTGAGCCAATGTTTTTATTTTACACTAAATAACTTTAGAAATCAAATGTTTTGTTAGTGTTTTAATGAAAAAAACGAACAAAAAAGAAACCTACAACGAGATACAGTATTGTAGGGTTCTATTATTCTATTCACTAAATCTTAAAAAATAGCCATCTGGATCCAAAACTGCAAACTCATGTGGATAGATATAATGATCCCCAACACGAAATTCTCTTTTTGTCAGTTGACGATGGATAGGATAGTCAGATTCCAGCAGTTTTTGGTGGAGCTGAGGGACATCCTTGATGCCAAAGGAAATATTGACACCGCGCCCGAAAGGATAGGTCAGCTGAGCTAATTCTTCTGCGCTGCCTTCTTCTAGCATAAGTTGGCAGTCTTCAAGCGAGAGGAAGAGAAATTTCTCCTCTGGACGCTCGTATTCAACAGAGAATCCTAGCAGGTCGCAGTAGAAGTGGCGTGATTTTTCGATGTCAGATACTACAAATTCAGGAATGACAGCTTGATAGTCCATTCGTTTTCTCCTTAGAGTTCAATCTCCATGACAATGGGTGTGTGGTCTTGGCGAGCACCTGAATCAATCATGTCGGACTTGGTCACTTTATCAGCGATGCGGTTACTTGTGAGCCAGTAGTCGATTCTCCAGCCTGTATTGTTGATTTTAGAAGTCTTACTACGTTGTGCCCACCAAGTGTAGCGTTCTGGAACATCGCCGTGAATGTGGCGGAAGGTATCCGTAAATCCAGTTGCCAAAAGGTTGGTAAATCCAGCACGTTCCTCGTCGGTAAATCCTGGTGAACGGCGGTTGCTAGCAGGATTTGCAAGGTCAATCTCATTGTGGGCTACGTTATAGTCACCGGTCGCAAGGACTGGTTTTTCTTTGTCTAGTTCAGCCAAGTACTCTGCATATTTTACATCCCAGACCTGGCGTTCTTCCAAGCGTTTGAGACCGTCGCCAGCATTTGGTGTGTAAACCTGGGTCACGAAAAAATCATCAAATTCTAGAGTGATGATGCGGCCTTCCAAGTCCATGGTAGAAGGGGCACCTATTTCAGGGAAAGTGACAGTGGGTGTGAGTTCTTTCTTATAGAGGAACATGGTTCCAGCATAGCCTTTACGGGCAGGCTCTTGGGAAGAACGCCACGTGTTTTCGTAACCTGGGAAGAGCTCTTCTAAAATTTCCAAGTGTTTCTTTGTAGGACCCTTGGCAGAAAGTTTGGTTTCTTGGATAGCGATGATATCAGCATTTTCTGCCACAAGGGTTTGTAGGACTTCTTGAGACAATTTCGCGCGAGCTGAGTCACTCGTTAGGGCAGCATTGAGGGAATCAATATTCCATGAGATAAGTTTCATAAAGTTACCTTTTTCATTCAGATTATAGATTTTATTATACCAGAAAAAGGTCTATTTCCCCAACGTATGGCTTGAAAAATCACTCTCTTTCGTTTATAATGAAGAATGATTTTATGAAAGGGAGTGAAAATAAATGAAATTTTACTCATATGACTATGTACTTAGCCAAATCAGTCAGCAAAATGGCATCATGATTGGCTTTGGGATTGTGCTCCTAGCTATCACAGGATTTTTTGCTTTTAAGGCTTATCGTGATAAAAAGGGAACTAAGTTTCGTGAATTGGTCATGATTTTGGCCTTGACTTTGGTAGCCATGCTTTTGGTAACAATCTCAAAATACCAGACCAATCAAGCCTCTAACAATCAATTTCAAACTTCCCTTCATTTCATAGAGGTTGTTTCCAAAGACTTGGGAGTGGATAAATCAGAAGTTTATGTCAATACTTCTGCAGCCACTGATGGAGCACTTATCAAGGTAGGTTCAAATTTCTATCGTGCCATGAACGGGAGCCAACCAGACAAGTATCTTTTAGAGAAATTAGAATTGCATCAAACAGACGCTATTGAATTGGTGGAGGTAAACAAATGACACTCAACTATATGGAAATTTTAATCAAACTGGCCTTGGGTCTTTTCTCGCTTGTTTTTGTTATCAATGTGACTGGGAAGGGAAACTTGGCGCCTAACTCTGCGACAGACCAAATCCAGAACTATGTTCTCGGTGGTATCATCGGTGGAGTGATTTACAATAGTTCTATCAGTATTCTTCAGTATGCAGTGATTTTGATGATGTGGACGATTTTGGTTTTGACACTCAAATGGCTCAATAACAATGTTCGTTTTGTCAAACGCTTGATTGATGGAAAACCAACTCTCCTCATCAAAAATGGGCAGATTGACCCAGAAGCCTGTCGTTCAGTTGGTTTGTCTGCAGCGGAAGTAGCCCTCAAGCTTCGTAGCCAAGGGATTTTCCAGATGAAGCAGGTCAAACGCGCTGTACAGGAGCAAAATGGCCAACTCATCGTGGTACAAATTGGAGATGAAAATCCTAAGTATCCAGTTGTGACTGACGGTGTGATCCAAGTCGATGTCTTGGAAACGATTGGCCGTAGCGAAGAGTGGCTGCTTGATAATCTCAGCAAACAAGGACATGACAATGTTGCCAATATCTTTATCGCTGAGTATGATAAGGGTGCGGTCACAGTCGTAACCTATGAATAAGAAAAACCTGGGGTCTTGTACTCTTCAAAAATCAAATTCAAACTGCGTCAACGTCGCCTTGCCGTACTCAAGTACAGCCTGCGGCTAGTTTCCTAGTTTGCTCTTTGATTTTTCATTGAGTATTGGCCTCAGGTTTCAATTTTTACAATCAGAAAGGGATTTTATGTCCATTATTCAAAAAAACTTTGGTGGTTTTTTTCAAACTCGAAAAAAACGCCGTTATCTTGTCGGAATTGTGGCTCTGGTCTTGGTTTCCGTCCTCAATCTTATTCCCCCATGGTTATGGGGTGGGTCATTGATGCTATCACATCGGGACAATTAAGCCAGCAGGCCCTCCTTCTTGATCTATTTTATTTGCTTCTTGCGGCCTTTGGGATGTATTATCTGCGCTATGTTTGGCGTATGTATATCCTTGGAACTTCCTACCGTCTGGGGCAGATTATGCGCTCTCGCTTGTTTGAGCATTTCACAAAAATGTCTCCCGCCTTTTATCAGACCTATCGGACGGGGGATCTGATGGCACATGCAACCAATGATATCAATGCCCTAACTCGTCTCGCAGGTGGTGGGGTTATGTCTGCGGTGGATGCCTCTATCACGGCTTTGGTGACTTTGCTGACCATGCTCTTTAGCATTTCGTGGCAAATGACCTTGGTTGCCATTTTGCCCCTGCCTTTCATGGCTTATGCGACCAGTCGTCTAGGGAGAAAGACCCACAAGGCCTTTGGCGAATCACAGGCTGCCTTTTCTGAACTCAATAACAAGGTGCAGGAGTCTGTATCAGGTATTAAAGTGACCAAGTCTTTCGGTTACCAGGCGGACGAGTTGAAGTCTTTCCAGGCAGTCAATGAATTGACCTTCCAAAAGAACCTCCAAACTATGAAATACGATAGTCTCTTTGACCCCATGGTTCTCTTGTTTGTTGGTTCATCCTATGTCTTAACGCTCTTGGTTGGTTCCTTGATGGTTCAGGAAGGGCAGATTACAGTTGGGAATCTAGTTACCTTTATCAGCTACTTGGATATGCTGGTCTGGCCTCTCATGGCCATCGGCTTCCTCTTTAATATTACCCAGCGAGGGAAGGTTTCCTATCAGCGAATTGAGGAACTTTTGTCTCAGGAATCACCTGTACAAGACCCTGAGTTTCCTTTAGATGGCATTGAAAACGGGCGCTTGCAGTACGATATTGATAGCTTTGCCTTTGAAAATGAGGAAACATTGACGGATATTCACTTTAGTTTGGGAAAAGGGCAAACCCTGGGCTTGGTTGGTCAGACAGGCTCTGGGAAAACGTCCTTGATCAAGCTCCTCTTGCGTGAGTACGATGTGGATAAGGGTGCCATATATCTAAACGGTCACGATATTCGTGACTATTGTTTGACAGAACTTCGCAGTCTCATGGGCTATGTTCCTCAGGACCAGTTTCTCTTTGCGACTTCTATCTTAGACAATATCCGCTTTGGCAATCCTAACTTGCCCCTTTCAGCAGTCGAGGAAGCGACTAAGCTAGCTCAAGTTTACCAAGATATTGTAGCTATGCCTCAGGGATTTGATACGTTGATTGGCGAAAAGGGAGTCAGTCTTTCTGGAGGTCAAAAGCAACGTCTGGCCATGAGTCGGGCTATGATTTTAGACCCTGATATCTTGATTTTAGATGATTCCTTGTCCGCCGTGGATGCCAAGACAGAGTATGCGATTATCGACAATCTCAAGGAGACACGAAAGGACAAGACAACCATTATTACGGCTCATCGCCTCAGTGCGGTTGTCCATGCAGATTTGATTTTAGTTCTGCAAAATGGACAGATTATCGAACGAGGTAGGCATGATGATTTGCTAGCTCTGGATGGCTGGTATGCCCAAACCTACCAGTCTCAGCAGCTGGAAATGAAGGGAGAAGAAGATGCGGAATAAGAAAGAACAATGGGTTGTATTGAAGCGCTTGATGTCCTATCTCAAGCCCTATGGACTCCTGACCTTTTTGGCACTCAGCTTTCTCCTAGCGACGACGGTCATTAAAAGCGTCATTCCCCTTGTGGCCTCCCACTTTATCGATCAGTATCTCAGAAATCTCAACCAACTCGCTGTGATCGTTTTGCTGGCCTACTATGGCCTTTATATCCTACAAACTCTGGTCCAGTATGTCGGCAATCTTCTCTTTGCGCGCGTGTCTTACAGTATTGTTAGAGATATTCGTCGAGATGCCTTTGCCAATATGGAAAAGCTGGGTATGTCTTATTTTGACAAGACGCCAGCAGGATCTATCGTCTCTCGTTTGACAAATGACACCGAGACTATTAGTGATATGTTTTCGGGGATATTATCCAGCTTTATCTCAGCAGTTTTCATCTTTCTGACAACCCTTTATACCATGTTGGTGTTGGATTTTCGTTTGACAGCTTTGGTCTTGCTCTTTCTCCCCTTGATTTTCATTTTGGTCAATCTCTATCGGAAAAAATCAGTGAAAATCATTGAGAAAACCAGAAGTCTCTTGTCAGATATCAATAGCAAGCTGGCTGAAAACATCGAGGGAATCAGAATAATCCAGGCCTTTAATCAAGAGAAGCGCCTACAGTCAGAGTTTGATGAAATCAACCAAGAACACTTGGTCTATGCCAACCGTTCTGTAGCCTTGGATGCCCTCTTTTTGCGCCCTGCCATGAGTTTGTTGAAACTCCTAGGATATGCAGTTTTAATGGCCTATTTTGGCTATCGTGGCCTTTATCTGGGAATAACTGCCGGGACTATGTATGCCTTTATCCAGTACATCAACCGCCTTTTTGACCCCTTGATTGAAGTAACGCAAAACTTTTCAACCCTTCAAACTTCCATGGTTTCTGCAGGCCGTGTCTTTGCCCTGATAGACGAGAGGACCTATGAACCCCTTCAAGAAAATGGGCAGGACGAGATCAAAGAAGGCAATATCCGTTTTGAACATGTATGTTTCTCTTATGATGGAAAACATCCGATTCTGGATGACATTTCTTTCTCTGTTAATAAGGGTGAAACCATAGCTTTTGTAGGGCATACAGGTTCTGGGAAATCTTCGATTATTAATGTCCTCATGCGCTTTTATGAATTTCAGTCAGGGCGAGTTCTCTTGGATGATGTGGATATCAGGAACTACAGTCAGGAAGAGTTGAGAAAAAACATCGGTCTGGTCTTGCAGGATCCCTTCCTCTATCATGGGACCATTAAGTCCAATATCGCCATGTACCAAAATATTAGTGATGAGCAGGTACAGGCTGCAGCTAGCTTCGTAGATGCAGATTCCTTTATTCAAGAACTTCCTCAGGGTTATGACGCCCCTGTTTCTGAGCGTGGCTCCAGTTTTTCAACAGGGCAGCGCCAGCTTCTAGCCTTTGCTAGAACAGTCGCCAGTCAGCCTAAAATCCTGATTTTGGATGAAGCGACAGCCAATATTGACTCTGAAACAGAAAGTTTGGTTCAAGCTTCACTGGCGAAGATGAGACAGGGACGGACAACCATTGCCATTGCCCACCGTCTTTCTACTATCCAAGACGCCAACTGTATTTATGTTTTGGACAAAGGGCGAATTATTGAGAGTGGAACCCATGAGGAACTCTTGGCTCTGGGAGGAACCTATCACAAGATGTATAGTTTGCAGGCAGGGGCCATGGCCTAATACTCTTTGAAAATCTATTCAAGTCAGGTCAGCTTTATCTGCAACCTAAAAGCTGTACTTTGATTTTCATTGAGTGTAAGAAGGAAATCCTTCAAATTACAGATTTCTTTCACCGCCTTTTCCATTTTGTGGTATAATGAAAAATGTTGACAAATAGTATAATAAAAACAAAGGAGAAACAGCATGCTGAAATGGGAAGACTTGCCCGTGGAAATGAAATCAAGCGAGGTTGAGTCTTACTACCAGCTTGTCTCTAAAGGAAGGGTTCGCTGATTTTCAAGCGTTGCTTGGATTGGGTTCTAGCCTTGGTTGTACTTGTTCTGACCTCTCCCATCTTTCTCATCTTGAGCATTTGGATCAAGTTGGATAGCAAGGGGCCAGTGATTTACAAGCAAGAGCGCGTGACCCAGTATAACCGTCGGTTCAAGATTTGGAAGTTCCGTACCATGGTGACGGATGCGGATAAACAAGGGAGTCTGGTGACTTCTGCTAACGATAGCCGCATTACCAAGGTTGGCAATTTTATCCGCCGTGTCCGTTTGGACGAACTGCCTCAGTTGGTCAATGTTCTTAAAGGTGAGATGTCCTTTGTAGGGACGCGTCCTGAAGTGCCTCGTTACACAGAGCAGTATAGCCCTGAGATGATGGCAACCTTGCTTTTGCCAGCAGGGATTACCTCTCCAGCCAGCATCAACTACAAGGATGAGGACACTATCATCAGTCAAATGACGGAGAAAGGTCTGTCGGTTGACCAAGCCTATGTCGAACACGTCCTTCCTGAAAAGATGCGCTATAACCTCGCCTATCTCCGAGAGTTTAGTTTCCTTGGAGACATCAAAATCATGTTTCAAACCGTGTTTGAAGTGCTAAAATAAAGTAGTCATGAGAGAATGAGTACAGATAAAAGGAGCAAATCAATGCCAAATTACAATATTCCATTTTCACCACCCGATATTACGGAAGCAGAAATTGCTGAAGTAGCGGATACCCTGCGTTCTGGTTGGATTACAACAGGTCCTAAGACCAAAGAACTGGAGCGTCGCTTGTCTCAATATACACAGACGCCCAAGACTGTCTGTCTTAACTCTGCAACTGCCGCTCTTGAGTTGATTTTGCGTGTTTTGGAAGTGGGTCCTGGAGATGAAGTCATCGTTCCAGCTATGACTTATACAGCTTCATGTAGTGTCATCACTCACGTAGGAGCGACCCCTGTCATGGTGGATATTCAAGCAGATACGTTTGAGATGGACTATGACTTGCTGGAGCAAGCTATCACTGAAAAGACAAAGGTGATCATCCCAGTAGAGCTCGCAGGGATTGTTTGCGACTATGACCGTTTGTTCCAAGTTGTGGAAAAGAAACGTGACCTCTTTACTGCTTCAAGCAAGTGGCAAAAAGCCTTTAACCGTATTGTGATTGTCTCTGATAGTGCCCACGCTTTGGGATCAACTTACAAGGGTCAACCGGCTGGTTCTATCGCTGACTTTACTTCCTTCTCATTCCACGCCGTTAAGAACTTTACAACGGCAGAAGGTGGAAGTGCCACTTGGAAAGCCAATCCAGCGATTGACGATGAAGAGATGTACAAGGAATTCCAAATCCTTTCCCTTCATGGTCAAACAAAAGATGCCTAGCCAAGATGCAACTGGGTTCATGGGAATACGATATCGTGACACCAGCCTACAAGTGCAATATGACAGATATCATGGCTTCCCTTGGTTTGGTACAATTGGACCGCTACTCTGGTTTGTTGCAACGTCGTAAGGACATTGTGGACCGCTATGATCGTGGTTTTGCAGGTTCTCGCATCCATCCATTGGCACATAAGACGGAAACTGTTGAGTCAAGTCGTCACCTCTACATCACCCATGTAGAAGGAGCGAGCCTAGAAGAACGCAATCTTATCATCCAAGAATTGGCCAAAGCAGGAATTGCAAGTAATGTCCACTACAAACCACTTCCTCTCTTGACAGCCTATAAGAATCTTGGCTTTGATATGGCAGATTATCCAAGAGCCTATGCCTTCTTTGAAAATGAAATTACGCTCCCTCTTCACACTAAATTAAGCGATGAAGAAGTAGACTATATCATTGAGACTTTCAAAACAGTTTCTGAAAAAGTGCTAGCTTTATCAAAAAAATGACAAACTACAGTCAAGTAATAGTGATTCTGTTTCTAAAAAGTCTAATTGAGTGTAAAACTGTTGTTTTCAATTGAAAGTCCTATAGTAAAATGAAATAAAAACAGGACAAATTAATCAGGATAGTCAAATTAATTTCTAGCAATATTTTAGAAGCAAAGGTGTACTCTTATAGTTTCAATATACTGTATGGTTTGAAATGAGATGTGAGCAATTTGGTGTAGCATTTAGAATTTTTATTAGGCATCATTTAGAAAATGTAGTGTCTTGTTCTAGTTTTCAATTCACCCTATTTTTTGAAAGACGCGAGTTTCCACGAATGAGGTTGTGGAAACTCGCGTCTTTCTTTTTTGTTTTCAGAATATTGTTCAAAGTTTTGAGACTATTTTTCATGTTCTAGTCATTCTTTTGAAATAATCTATAAAACACGTGTCTACAATGATCTATATGTCCTATTCCAGTATTTTAGAAGAACTGCGTCTATTTTTATAGAGCTTGAATCTAGCTTTTATAGAAAATCTATTTAAGAAATATATTGTATTGTTTTGATTTCAATCCGCTATATGAACGATATTCATGTAAATATACCTGGTGAATGCTTGCATGACAAGATATTTGTTCTTGTATTTATAAATTAGTATTTTACGAGATATCAACATGCTTTAAATACAGTGAATAGGATATTTTTATGTTCAAGCTAAGAAAGATAGTAATCACTTTGAATGGAAGGTTAAAGAATTATTAGAAGTATGGTTAGATATATAAATGGTCACGCTTTCACAATTTTGATATTTTATTGTGTTATTCCTTGACAATTTTGATTTAAAAATATATTATAAAGAAAATGACAGCGGTGTCATTTTCTGGTATGGAATTTATATGAATATTAAATTAGGACATAATATTTTTAATTGGAGGCTAATATGAAATCTTTTCAACAAAATGAGGTTTTCTCTATTCGTAAGTCTAAGGTGGGAGTTTGCTCAGTTCTCTTAGCGGTTTTATTTATTGGAACACAAAGTGTTTTAGCTAATGAAGTAGTTGGTGAAACTTCTTCGTCTAAAGATAATATGCAAATGAACTCTTTGTTGAGTAGCACATCTACATCATTATCTGCGGAACCCCATTCTGATACTCTCAGTCTTGATAACAATTCAAGTTTAAGTACTGATAATAATGGAGGAGTGAGTATTAATCAAAATAAACCTGATATAACAAATGATACTATGATTGGTAACATCTCTGGGATGGAAGTGAATACTATTTTAAGTACTAATCTGAACGAACACGTAGCTTTGAATGTTAAAGATTATGGAGCAATAGGTGACGGGGTTAATGATGATCGTCAAGCAATTCAAGATACAATAGATGCTGCAGCTAAAGGACTAGGTGGAGGAAATGTATATTTTCCTGAAGGAACTTATTTAGTAAAAGAAATTGTTTTTTTAAAAAGTCATACACACTTAGAATTGAATGAGAAAGCTACAATTCTAAATGGTATAAATATTAAGAATCACCCTTCCATTGTTTTTATGACAGGTTTATTTACGGATGATGGTGCGCAAGTAGAATGGGGCCCAACAGAAGATATTAGTTATTCTGGTGGTACTATTGATATGAACGGTGCTTTGAATGAAGAAGGAACTAAAGCAAAAAATCTACCACTTATAAATTCTTCAGGTGCATTTGCTATTGGGAATTCAAATAACGTAACTATAAAAAATGTAACATTCAAGGATAGTTATCAAGGGCATGCTATTCAAATTGCAGGTTCGAAAAATGTATTAGTCGATAATTCTCGTTTTCTTGGTCAAGCTTTACCTAAAACTATGAAAGATGGGCAAATTATAAGTAAGGAGAGTATTCAGATTGAACCATTGACTAGAAAAGGTTTTCCTTATGCTTTGAATGATGATGGGAAAAAATCTGAAAATGTTACTATTCAAAATTCATATTTTGGTAAAAGTGATAAATCTGGAGAATTAGTAACAGCAATTGGTACACACTATCAAACATTGTCGACACAGAACCCCTCTAATATTAAAATTTTAAATAATCATTTTGATAACATGATGTATTCTGGTGTACGTTTTACAGGATTTACTGATATTTTAATTAAAGGAAATAGATTTGATAAGAAAGTAAAAGGAGAAAGTGTACATTATAGAGAAAATGGTGCAGCCTTAATAAATGCTTTTAGTTATAAAAATGTAAAAGATGAACTTGATTTAAATAAGAAAGTCGTTATTACTGAAAATACATTTTATATTTCTGATCCTAAAACAAAGGCTATTAGAGTAGCAAAAGATAGTGCAGAATATTTAGGAAAAGTATCAGATATTACTGTAACAAAAAATGTAATTATTAATAATTCTAAGGAAACAGAACAACCAAATATTGAATTATTACGAGTTAGTGATAATTTAGTAGTCTCAGAGAATAGTATATTCGGTGGTAAAGAAGGAATTGTTATTGAGGATTCAAAGGGTAAAATAACCGTTTTAAATAACCAATTTTATAATTTATCCGGTAAGTATATATCATTCATCAAATCTAATGCAAATGGGAAAGAACCAGTTATACGTGATAGCGATGGTAATTTCAATATTGTAACGGAGAATGGGCTTTACAAAATTGTAACAAATAACTTAAGTGATAAAAACGAAAAAGAAAAAAACAAAGAGGAAAAATTTAAAACAAGTTCATATGTGCATGAAAAACAATCTAATTCAAATAATGTAATTGATAGTAACCAGAAGAAAGGAGAGTTTAACTCAAGTAAAGATAATAGACAAATTAATGACAAGATCGACAATAAACAAGATAATAAGATAGAAGAAGTGAACCATAAAATAGTTGGAGATGTCAGAGAAACTGAAAATCATATTAATAAATCTAAAGAAATAGTAGAGGTAAAACAAAAATTACCAAAGACTGGTTCGAACAAGATTATGGAACTATTCTTAACAGTGACAGGAATTGGTTTACTTTTGACACTAAAAGGGTTGAAGTATTATGGTAAAGATAAATAAAATTTGTTCGATACAAGGAAGTTCCGTAGAAAATGAGGATGCTGTAGGTTCACAAAATCAGTATTTTTGGATTATTGATGGAGCTACAGATTTATATAATTCTAAAGAGGAGATAGGTTATTCAGTCTCAGAAGTTGTACATATTTTATCAGAAAGTTTGTCGGTTAATTGTAAAGAATCAAAAACTCTTAAACAAATATTTGAAACTGCTTTACTCGAGGTTAAAGATGAAATCGGTTTAAACTCATATGAATTAACAGAGTATTATCGCTTACCAACATTTGCTTTTATATTTGCTAAACTTTCAGAAAAAAAGTTGGAGTATATGATGCTAGGTGACTGCGTCATGTTAGTAAACGAAATGGAAATAACTGATCATAGAGTAGATATCTTATTTGAAAAAGGGAAAAATGAGATAAAAGACTCAATTGGTACAAATAGTGTTTTAAATAAAAAAATTATTTTACAAAAAATCAGAAAATTATCTAATCAACCAAGTGGGTACTGGATAGGTTCGTTGGATGAGAGATTTTTAGACCATGCTATTATTAATCAAATAGATGTTACTAGTGAACAAATTGTTTTAATGAGCGATGGCTTTTATGAATTCTATCAAAATAATCAAAATAAAACTTTTGAAGAGTTAATTAAGATGAGATTTAATTCTTCTGCTATTGATCCAATCTATGGAAAGAAAGATGATGCAAGTATTCTAGTTATTGATGTTTGATATATTGTTTAAAATATTAATTGTTACTATTGAACTTTGTTAAGAAGAGGTACCTAAATGTTAAGGTTATATTTAGAAAATGAAATTATAGAATTATCAAATAATTTAGAGACCATTTGGGTATCTGTGCTTGATAAATATGAGAAGTTATTTGAATATTTATCAAATGAAGAACGAATAGAATTGATTAAAGAAGATTTAATCATAAATGAGTCAGTTCTAAATGTTGATAAAAAAGGATATGAGTTAATTTGTTTACAACATCCCGTTTCATATGACTTAAGAAGAATTATTAGTGTAATAAAAATATCAACTGACATTGAACGTATTGGGGATAGAATTGTTGAAATTTTAAAAAATCTACAGATTATTCAAAACAATGAACTTTTGAAGAAAATTATTTCAGAAATAAAAATACTTCATGAAGTTATCGGACTGCATATGAATAGGGCTATATCTTGTTATAGAGAGGAACAATCTGGATGTTTAGATATGGTTGTTATACAAAAACAGAATGAGATAGAAGAGCTTAGTATAAATATTGAAAAGAAAATCATGAATTACATATTTGAAGATGATGGGAATGTTTCTGAAGTAATTGGTGCTTTAGATATTATTCATCACCTTGATAAAATTGCTCATACTACGCAATCAATTTATAAATGGATAATGTATAGAAAATATGGGAACATAAATTAGAAAGAAAAATATATGAAAACAATTATTGATAATTTTGTTGATAGAGTAATTGATTACGGAATGTATAATGAAATTGACAAAATATATGTGAAAAATAGAGTACTAGCGTTAATAGGTGAGGAGGGAACTGATCGCATTTCCGATGAAAATGACCTGAAACAAATAAAAGATTACTTAGTGGAAATCGCCTTAAAAAACGGTAAAATTAAAGATTTAATCGAGGAAAAGGAATGTTTAGGAGCAGAGTTAATGAATTTCATAGTTCCTTTACCTAGTCGGTTAAATGATATTTTTTGGAGTTCATATGATATATCACCTCAAGAAGCAGTTGAAGAGTTTTATAAGTTAAGTAAAGATAGTGATTATATTAAAACTTCTGCTATTGCTAAGAATATTGAGTTTCGAGCATCAACTAAATACGGAGAGCTAGAGATTACGATAAATTTGTCAAAACCCGAAAAAGATCCAAAAAAACAATTCTTTCGCTGAAAAAAATTAGTAAAAGCAACTAATTATCCTAAATGTTTACTATGTATGGAAAATGAAGGATATCAAGGTCGAATAAATTATCCAGCACGTTCGAATCATAGAATTATTCGGTTGAAACTTGGTGACGAAGTATGGGGATTCCAGTATTCTCCCTACTCATATTTTAATGAGCATGCGATATTTTTGAATAGTCAACATGTACCAATGGCTATTACCTCTAAAACATTTGAACAATTATTGGAGATTGTTGATATTTTGCCAGGATATTTTGCTGGTTCAAATTCTGATCTTCCTATCTCAGGAGGCTCCATTCTTAGTCATAACCACTACCAGGGAGGGAAATATATTTTCCCAATGGAAAAAGCAAAATTTGAGAGTGAATTTCGTTTTAAAGACTTTGAGGATGTTAATGCTGGTATTGTAAAATGGCCAATGTCAGTAATTAGGTTACAAAGTGAAAATAAAAATCGCTTGTTAGATTTAGCTACTAAAATTCTAAACAAGTGGAGAGAATATTCAGATTTAGAAGTAGACATCATTGCAATGACTGCAGATGTGCCACACCATACGGTGACTCCTATTGCTCGTAAAGTGGACGGAAGATATGAATTAGATATTGTTCTAAGAGATAATCATACTACTGAACAATACTCAGATGGTGTTTTCCATCCTCATCAAGATGTACAACATATTAAAAAGGAAAATATTGGGTTAATCGAAGTGATGGGACTTGCGATTTTACCACCTCGTTTGAAACCAGAGTTAGAAGAAGTTGGAAAATATCTTTTAGGAGAGGATAATGCAATTGCGGATTATCATATAGAATGGGCCGACCAATTGAAAGAAAAATATCCTCGCATTAATAAAGAAGAGGTTAATAGCGTTGTTCAACACGAAGCAGGACAAGTGTTTGCGAGAGTTCTGGAAGATGCAGGAGTTTATAAGAATACACCGTCTGGACATGAAGCATTTATGAGATTTGTTAAATCGGTTGGAATTAATTAGGAGGAAGTAAAAATGGCAATATTGGTAACAGGCGGAGCTGGTTATATTGGTAGCCATACCGTAGTAGAATTACTAAATTTAGGTAAGGAAGTCGTTATTGTCGACAACCTTTCAAACTCAAGCATTTTAGTATTAGATCGTATTGAAGCAATTACAGGGCAACGTCCTGCGTTTTACGAATTAGATGTTTGTGATAAACAAGGATTGAGAAAAGTTTTTGAACAAGAATCTATTGAGGCTGCAATTCATTTTGCAGGATACAAAGCTGTCGGCGAATCCGTGCAAAAGCCTGTAATGTATTACGAAAATAATATTATGAGCACATTAGCTCTTGTTGAAGTGATGTCAGAGTTTAATGTTAAAAAGATTGTATTTTCATCGAGTGCGACTGTATACGGCGTTCACAATCAGTCTCCCCTTATTGAGACGATGCCGACAAGTGCAACGAATCCGTATGGGTACACAAAAGTGATGCTTGAACAAATTTTAAAAGATGTTCATGTAGCAGATTCAGAGTGGAGTATTGCGTTGCTTCGTTATTTCAATCCGATTGGTGCTCATGAGTCGGGGTTGATTGGAGAAGATCCATCAGGCATTCCTAACAACTTAATGCCTTTTATTGCACAAGTATCGGTAGGTAAGCGACCAGAGCTAAGTGTTTTTGGAGATGATTATGATACGGTAGATGGTACTGGTGTTCGCGATTATATCCATGTAGTGGATTTAGCGATAGGGCATATAAAAGCTTTAGAAAAAGTATCTGAAAAAACAGATGTTTATATTTATAACCTTGGTTCAGGAGAAGGCACAAGTGTATTACAACTTGTAAATACATTTGAAAGTGTTAATAAGGTTCCAATTCCTTATAAAATAGTTCCAAGACGTTCAGGAGACGTTGCAACTTGTTATGCAAATGCAGATAAAGCATATAAGGAATTAAATTGGAGGACAACAAAATCGATTGAAGACATGTGTAGAGACACATGGAATTGGCAATCAAAAAATCCCAATGGCTATAATTGATGATACTGTTTATATGAGTGCTGTATTTTGGAAAAATTACTTAACCTTTTAATGAAATTCATATTTAATGAAAGATAAATTTTTTTAAAAAAATTTTTGAAAGCGCTTGACAAAGGAAACGGTTTCATTGTATAATGTAAACATGATGACACCGATGTCAAATATAAAAAAGAAGGTCTTTATATGAAAAACTTAACAAAAATTAAGTTCAAAGAGAATGGGGAATTTAATCATTTCCCTGGGAATACAGTTGTAGCAAATCTTTATACTAAACAAGATTTGATGGAAGTTGTTGATATTATTCAATCACGTTATAGAGAATTACCATTTATCGATAAGTTTACTTTAACTCCAAGGAATTCTATTCACATGACTGTAATTGAATTGTTGTGCCATGAAAATCGTGAAACGGAGTTTTGGAGCAGTAATCTTCCTCTAGATACACCTTTACAGGAAATACATGATTACTTTGCTAAACAACTTGAAATTTTTCCATTGTTGGATGAAGAAATTCATATGCGTGTAACTGAAATGGGAAAACAAAACATACTAGTTGAACCTGCAGATGAAGCTTCTGCAAAGAGATTAGAAGAAATTCGTACTTATGTCTCAGAAAAAGCAGGTGTTCGTTTCCCTAATCATGATAGATATCAATTCCATATTTCAATTGGGTATCTTCGGATTCCTCTAACCGAAGAGGAGGAAGAAGAGTTTACTAAAGTCAGAGCAGAATTAACTGAAATTTTATTAGAGAAGATTCCAACTATTACTGTAAACCGTATTGACTATACTGTATTTGAAGATATGAGACAATTTGTTCCATATCACGAAAAATTTAAATAAAATAATAAAAAAGGAGAACTTATCATGAAAAAAATGAAAGTTTGGTCTACTGTACTTGCAACGGGAGTTGCTCTTACTACACTTGCTGCTTGCTCTGGAGGTTCAAATTCTACGACTGCTTCTTCATCTGAAGAAAAAGCTGATAAAAGTCAAGAACTAGTAATCTATTCGAACTCAGTCTCAAATGGTCGTGGTGATTGGTTAACTGCTAAAGCAAAAGAAGCTGGTTTTAATATCAAAATGGTTGATATCCCTGGCGCTCAATTAGCAGACCGTGTTATTGCTGAGAAGAATAATGCAGTTGCAGATATGGTATTTGGAATTGGTGCTGTTGATTCAAATAAAATTAGAGATCAAAAATTACTAGTACAGTACAAGCCTAAATGGTTAGATAAAATTGATCAATCTTTATCAGATAAAGATAATTATTATAATCCTGTGATTGTTCAACCATTAGTTTTAATTGGGGCGCCTGATGTAAAAGAAATGCCTAAAGATTGGACTGAATTAGGTAGTAAGTATAAAGGTAAATATTCAATTTCTGGTCTTCAAGGAGGTACAGGACGGGCAATTCTAGCAAGTATCTTAGTTCGATACCTTGATGATAAAGGTGAATTAGGTGTTTCCGAAAAAGGTTGGGAAGTAGCAAAAGAATATTTGAAAAATGCATACACTCTTCAAAAGGGAGAAAGTTCAATTGTTAAGATGTTAGACAAAGAAGATCCAATACAATATGGAATGATGTGGGGTTCTGGTGCATTAGTTGGACAAAAAGAACAAAATGTTGTTTTCAAAGTTATGACTCCTGAGATTGGTGTACCATTTGTAACTGAACAAACTATGGTTTTAAGCACTAGTAAAAAACAAGCGTTAGCTAAAGAATTTATTGATTGGTTTGGTCAATCAGAAATTCAAGTAGAATATAGTAAGAACTTTGGATCTATTCCTGCAAATAAAGATGCCCTCAAAGATCTACCAGAAGATACTAAGAAATTTGTTGATCAAGTGAAACCACAAAATATTGACTGGGAAGCTGTTGGAAAGCATTTGGATGAATGGGTAGAAAAAGCTGAATTAGAATACGTACAATAAGAAATAAGAGTTAATTTATGTCCAAGTCTCTCTATTATTTCTAAATTTATGGAAGAAATAAAGAGAGGCTTTTGGTTTAGTAATAGAGGGAGTTAGTGAGATGATTAAATTTGATAATATTCAAATTAAATATGGTGATTTTGTTGCAATTGATAATCTGAATTTAGATATACATGAAGGGGAATTTTTTACATTTCTTGGGCCTTCAGGATGTGGTAAATCAACTACTTTGAGAGCATTGGTAGGTTTTCTAGATCCATCATCAGGAAGTATTGAAGTTAATGGAACAGATGTCACTCATTTGGAACCTGAAAAGCGTGGAATTGGTATTGTATTTCAATCTTATGCGCTATTTCCAACTATGACTGTTTTTTTGATAATATTGCATTTGGTTTTAAAAAGTTAAGAAGGTAGCTCCAGATGTTATTAAAGCTAAAGTATCAGCAGTAGCGACAAAAAAATTAAGATCTCTGATCAACAGTTACAGCGTAATGTATCAGAATTATCTGGGGGTCAACAACAAAGGGTAGCATTGGCTCGTGCTCTGGTTCTTGAACCTAAAATTCTTTGTCTAGATGAACCATTGTCAAACCTTGACGCAAAATTACGTGTAGATTTGAGAAAAGAGTTGAAAAGACTTCAAAAAGAGTTAGGTATTACTACTTTATATGTTACTCACGACCAAGAGGAAGCCTTAACTTTATCTGATAGAATTGCAGTCTTTAACAATGGATACATCGAACAGGTCGGTACACCTGTAGAGATTTATCATAATTCTCAAACTGAATTTGTATGTGATTTTATTGGCGATATTAATGTTTTGACCGATGAAACAGTCCACGAAGTATTACTGAAAAATGCAAGCGTTTTCTTAGAAGATAAAAAAGGATACATTCGATTAGAGAAAGTTCGATTCAATCGTGAAACTGAACAAGATTTCATTCTAAAAGGGACAATTATTGATGTTGAGTTTTCTGGAGTTACAATTCACTATACAATAAAAGTTTCTGAAAGTCAGATTCTTAATGTAACAAGTATTGATAGTCAGGCTGCTATTAGATCTGTCGGAGAAAGTGTGGACTTATTTATCACACCATCAGACGTTCTGCAATTTTAAGGAGGTGCAGTATGCGTCATAAATTAAATTTAAAAGATTGGCTTATTCGTTTAGGGTTAATCTGGTTCCTAGTAACATTTATTATTTATCCAAACTTTGATCTAGTAGTGAATGTATTTGTAAAAGGAGGAGAATTTTCCCTTGAAGCTGTACATCGTGTTCTAAAATCTGAGAGGGCACTTCAGAGTATTATGAACAGTTTTAAGTTAGCATTTTCACTCATTATTACAGTTAATATCGTAGGTATTCTTTGTGTTCTATTTACAGAGTACTTTGATATTAAAGGTGCTAAAATTTTAAAATTAGGCTATATGACCTCTTTAATTTATGGAGGAGTGGTTTTAGCGACTGGATATAAATTTGTCTATGGTCCTTATGGATTGATAACAAAATTTTTACAAAATGTTATCCCTTCTTTAGACCCTAACTGGTTTATTGGGTATGGTGCAGTCTTATTCATTATGACATTTTCAGGAACTGCTAATCATACATTGTTTTTAACAAATACAATTCGAAGCGTTGACTATCACACTATTGAGGCTGCACGAAATATGGGAGCAAAACCATTTACTGTTTTCCGAAAAGTAGTGTTACCAACCTTAATTCCAACTCTATTTGCACTTACTATTATGGTTTTTCTTAGTGGTTTATCTGCAGTAGCAGCACCCATGATTGTTGGTGGTAAAGGATTTCAAACTATAAATCCAATGATTATTACATTTGCAGGGATGGGGAATTCTCGTGATTTAGCTGCCTTACTTGCAATTATTTTAGGTATTGCAACTACAATTTTGCTTACTATCATGAATAAGATAGAAAAAGGTGGAAATTATATTTCTATCTCTAAGACTAAAGCGCCTCTTAAAAAACAAAAAATTGCATCTAAGCCTTGGAATATCATTGCTCACATTGTAGCATATGGATTGTTTACAGTTTTCATGCTTCCACTAATTTTTATAGTATTATACTCATTTACAGATCCAGTTGCAATTCAAACAGGTAACTTAACATTATCAAACTTTACTTTAGAAAATTATCGCTTATTCTTTAGTAATAGTGCGGCATTCTCTCCATTCTTGGTCAGCTTTATTTATTCTATTATCGCTGCGACAACAGCAACAATTCTCGCAGTTGTATTTGCTCGAGTTGTCAGAAAACATAAATCTCGCTTTGATTTCTTATTTGAATATGGTGCTCTACTTCCTTGGTTACTACCAAGTACACTTTTAGCAGTAAGTTTATTATTTACTTTTAATCAGCCACAATTTCTTGTCTTGAATCAGATTTTGGTAGGTAGTTTGGTAATTCTACTTATTGCATATATAGTTGTAAAAATCCCATTTTCTTATAGAATGGTACGTGCTATTTTATTTAGTGTTGATGATGAGATGGAAGATGCAGCAAGAAGTATGGGTGCTTCACCTTTTTATACTATGATGAAGGTTATCATTCCATTTATTTTACCGGTTGTTCTCTCTGTTATTGCTTTAAACTTTAACTCTTTATTAACTGACTTCGACTTATCTGTATTTCTTTACCATCCATTAGCTCAACCGCTGGGTATAACTATTCGTTCAGCAGGTGATGAAACAGCAACTTCAAATGCTCAAGCACTTGTGTTCGTTTATACTATTGTATTAATGATAATTTCTGGTTCTGTATTATACTTTACTCAGAGACCAGCTAGTAGAAAAAGGAAATAATAATGCAGGCAACAAGCTTAGGACTATCATATATCGAAATTGTATTAAGAATTGTACTTTCATTAGTTATTGGTGGTGTAATTGGTTTAGAGAGAGGAAGTAAATCTCAACCAGCAGGTATTCGTACACATAGTATTGTTTGTCTGGCTGCATGTTTAATTATGATGACTAATGAGTATGTATCTTATAAATTTGGTACAGGAGATCCTACACGCTTAGGTGCGCAAGTTATATCAGGTGTTGGTTTTCTTGGGGCTGGAACAATACTTATTACAGATAAAAAGAAAATAACTGGTTTAACAACTGCAGCCGGAATATGGGCTTCAGCTGGAATCGGTCTAGCTATAGGTGTTGGTTTTTATGAAGGAGCCGTACTAGGAGCAGTGTCTGTTTGGAGTGTTATAACTATGTTCCAACCTTTAAAAAAATATCTTCAAAGTCGTTCAAAGATAATAGAATTGTATATCGTTGTTAGATCTACAGAGGCATATAATCGGGTACTAGTATACTGTGCTGAGAATGGCATTAGAATGACTGATTCTAGAACTGCATTTGGAGATGTTAATTCAGAAAGAATTGAATATTTTGATGTTCCAGAAAAAAAAAAAAATAGCATCATTTATTACTCTAGAACTATCAGGAAGATTTGAACATCTTCGTTTGATGGAAGAAATTGCTAATATTGTAGGTGTTATTTATGTCGAAGAAATTAGCTGAAATTTAGTAAACAAAGGGACAGATGTTTTTGTCCTTTTGTTTTTTAGATGTTTTAATCATCTAATTTTTGAGTAGATTTTTGCTCTGAGGTTTTTATGAAAGATTATAAAATCAATTTTGATTTAGGTAAAATAGAATATTTTGATAATAATTGTTTGATACAAGTATACAAATTTATTTCTTTTTATGATATTTGTGAAATGGTGTTTGCCTTTCATTTACCTCCTGATGAGTTGATAACAAATGTTATTTTTAAAGAAAAAATTAACTCTATGTTAGAATGTTACATTGACAGGCTATTATATGTTTTTATAAATCCTACAAATTTTACTGAAAAAGTTAATCTAGAATTTTATGGGAGTTTTTTTCTCATATGAATTTATTTGTCGTGAAGTTGGAAACATTCTTAAAAAAATAAAGGTGTGAAATGCAATTTAAACTTTTTTTGAAGGGGAAGAATATTTGTAAAAATTAATTTTGTGGATTTGTTGATATTTAATAATTTACTAAATTCTCTTGTTAAAAAATTAAATATTGTATAGTAATATTAGAATGTTCGTAATGGAGGACTGAAATGAAAAATATAAATGGGAAAAAGGTAACTATTTATGATATTGCACGTTTATCAGGTTTTTCTCCAAAAACAGTTTCACGAGTTATTAATGGTGGAGTAAATGTTAAAGAAGAAACTTATCAAGCAATTCAAAAAGTTATAGAAGAGTTGTCGTATATTCCAAATGCATATGCAAGAAATTTAACTAAAAAAGAAGCTATAAATATATTGATTTCTGTAAAAAAAATCGACTCTTTTCCTTTAATTTGGTTCCAAACTTTATTAGATAAAGTTTTACAAACTTGTAAAGAGTATGGTGTTAACGCTATTGTTGAATATTTTAGTGAAGAGGATACAATTAGTAATTCAATAATCTCGAGTACAGGAAGTTTGATAGATGGTGTAATAGTATTTTATGAAAGTAAAGAAGATATTCGGATTAATTACTTACAAAAGAATAAAATTCCATTCATAGTTTTTGGAGAATCTAGAACACCTAATGTTGTGTATGTTTCTAACAACAATTTTCAAGCCACTTATGACATGATGAAATTAGTATCAAAAGAAAACATTAATAGTATGTGGTTACTTATGGGAGGAGAATCCCTTGTTAATATGGATCGAGAGAGAGGGGTTCGTGCTTTTTTAAATGATAAAAACTATGAAATGGATTTGAAAGTTGTATATGGTCTAACTACAATAGATTCGGTTTATTCATATGCTACAAGACATCTATCTAATCAAAATTTTCCTGATTTGGTTTTTGTATCCGGGGATGAGAAAGTACAGGGATTGATTCGTTCTTGCTATGAGAAGGAAATTACCATTCCTGATGATATTTCAATAATCGGATTTGACAATATTCCAATTTCTCAATATTATACTCCAGCTTTATCTACAATTTCTCCTAATTATGTTAAATTAGCTCAAGAAATGATTGAAGGGGTATTAGCAATTATAAAGGGGGAAAGTGTCACATCTGTTGAAGTTTCTACTAAACTTGTTAGGAGACAGAGTTTCTAGTATTGTTTAATTCTTGAAAATCCTAATGGAAAAGATGGAGTGTTCTAAAGTAAGTTCTGTTTAGCATCTATTCAGTTTCTATTGAGTTGGATCCAATTTCTAACAAGTGGGACATTTTCACGTTCGATTTACTAAAGACATTATCACATTCGAATCACACATCTTTCAAAAAAATCGTAAAAAAGTCTTGACAAAGAAAAAACAAAGTATTAAAATAAGTTCAACAAATCAGAAAAGTAACTATTTTTGATCTTCAGGGAGCCTGTGGTGATTGTGAACAGGTGGTTGGAATTAGTGAAAGTGGGCTGATTTTAAAAATGAATTTGAAACAATGAAAATTCGGTGCGCACACCTTACAGTGCAACTTGTTGTTAGACAAGGCAGAGATGTAAAGGGATAGTCCCTTTATAATTGAGGTGGCACCGCGTTACCAACGCCCTCACACGGAATTTAATTCTGTGTGTGGGCTTTTTTCATATCTTGAAATCAATACAGAAAGAGGAAATTTTTATGACAACTAAAGGTTATTTTGGACAATTTGGTGGTAGTTTTGTACCGGAGCCGATTCAGGCTTTGTTGGATGAGTTGGAAGTGACATTTGACAAGTACAAGGATGATCCAGAGTTTTTGGCAGAATTTCGTCATTACTTAAAGGACTATTCCGGTCGCGAAACACCGCTCTATTTTGCGGAAAGTTTGACAGACCACCTAGGTGGCGCTAAGATTTATCTCAAGCGCGAAGACCTTAACCACCTTGGTTCTCACAAGCTCAACAACGTTTTAGGGCAAATCCTTCTTGCCAAACGTATGGGCAAAAAACGAGTAATCGCAGAAACAGGAGCTGGTCAGCACGGTGTTGCTACAGCAGCGGCTGCAGCCAAGTTTGGTATGGCTTGTGATGTCTACATGGGAGCAGAGGATGTGGAACGTCAACGTCTCAATGTTTTCCGTATGGAGATGATGGGAGCAACTGTTCATGCAGTTGAAACAGGGACTCGTACCCTCAAAGATGCTGTTGATGCAGCCTTTGGAGCATGGATGAATGACTTGGAAGCCTTCTATGTTCTGGGATCTGCTGTGGGACCTCACCCATATCCAACCATTGTCCACGAGTTCCAAAAGGTCATCAGTGAAGAATCTCGCCGTCAAATCTTAGAAAAAGAAGGACGCTTACCAGACTACGTTATTGCTTGTGTAGGTGGTGGTTCCAATGCCATCGGTGCTTTTTCTCAGTATGTGGCTGATGAAGAAGTTAAATTGGTTGGGGTTGAAGCTGCTGGTCACGGACTTGATACAGACAAGCACGCAGCTACTATGACAAAAGGTAGTATCGGAATTGTCGACGGCATGAAGACTTATGCAGTCTTTAAGGAAGATGGAGAGCTAGCTCCAGTTTACTCTATCTCAGCTGGATTGGACTATCCAGGGGTTGGCCCAGAACACGCCTACTTTAAAGATTCAGGTCGCGTGGAATATGTCGCTGCGACGGATGAAGAAGCTGTTCAGGCTCTCCTCCTTCTCAGCAAGACTGAAGGAATTATCCCAGCGATTGAAAGTTCGCACGCTATCGCAGAAGCAGTTAAACGTGCACCGAAACTAAGCAAAGACGACATTATCATCATCAATGTCTCTGGTCGTGGAGATAAGGACGTAGCTGCGATTGCAGACTATCTAGAAGCTAAAAAATAAAAGATGGAAAAATTACAGTCTTTTCTCTCACAGAGAGCTTGTGGTTGCTGGAAACAAGCAGAGAAAGCTGTAAGGTTGGGTCCATTTGAAACAAGAGAAAAAAACATAATTCTCAAGGGAGTGCCCTTTATCGCACAGTCTGTTACAGGAGGTTTCTGAGACAGGAATGAGAGATAGGAGAAATCCTATAATTGAGGTGGCACCGCAATTTCGTCCTCACGCAAGTTGTTTTGCGTGGGGATTTTTTTCATACAGTTGCCATGGACTAGAAGTAGAACTGAAAGGGAAATTACAATGGAACGAATCATTCATGGAGATGTCTTATCGCCAATCTTGGCTTATATGCGCCTACAGGGGAAACACAAGGTTATTTTAGAGAGTATTCCGAGAGACAAGGAAACAGCTCGTTTTTTTCGATCTTAGCCTATAATCCAGTTTTTTTGAGATTAAGTTTGAAAATGGAGTTCTTTATCAAAAATGGTCAAGTGATTGATCAGGGATCCCTTGGATTTTCCTTTTATGAAGTGACTCATAAGAGCCAGCACCATTCAGACCTACCTTTTTGGTGGTGGAGCCATTGGTTTTTGTGGGTTACGATATGATTTCTCTTTATGAAGAAATTGGTCAAATCCCTGAAGATACAATTGGGAACGCCAGACATGCATTTCTTCGTCTATGAGAGTTACATGGTCTTTGACCACAAGAAGGAAAAAATCCATGTCATCGAGGATACTCTCTATAGTGAGCGTAGTCAAGAAGACTTGGAAGAAGCCTTGAACCAAGTGCTTGAGGAATTACGCATTCCTGCTCCAAATGAATTTGAAGACTTGGATCTATCTCCGCTGGACTTCAAACCGCATATCGCTCCTCATAAGTTTGAGGAAATGGTGGAAACAGCTCGTGACTTGATTCGTAATGGTGATATGTTCCAATGTGTACTCAGCCAGCGCTTCTCAGCAGAGGTTACTGGAAATCCTTTTGACTTCTACAGAAATCTCCGCGTGACCAATCCATCTAATTACCTTTATTTCTATGACTTTGGTGATTATCAAATCATCGGTGCTAGTCCAGAAAGTTTGGTTTCTGTCAAAAATGGCATCGTGACAACCAATCCGATTGCAGGGACACGACCAAGAGGGGCTACGGATGAAGAAGACAAGGCTTTGGCGACAGACCTGCTTTCGGATGAGAAGGAAACAGCAGAGCATCGGATGTTAGTAGACTTGGGGCGTAATGATATTGGCCGCATCTCTGAAACAGCAAGTGTCCAAGTCACCAAGTATATGGAAGTGGAGCTCTTCCGCTACGTCATGCATTTGACCAGTGTGGTCAAGGGGCGTTTGCTTCCAGAACTCACTGCCATGGATGCCTTGAAAGCAACACTTCCAGCTGGAACAGTGTCAGGAGCACCAAAAATTCGCGCGATGAGACGCATCTATGAACTGGAAACAGAAAAACGGGGCGTATACGCAGGAGCAATCGGCTACTTGTCTGCGACGGGTGATATGGATTTAGCCATTGCCATCCGAACGATGATTCTCAAAAATCAAACAGCCTATGTGCAGGCTGGGGCAGGGATTGTCTACGACTCCATCGCCCAAAACGAATACCAAGAAACCATTAACAAAGCAAAATCTATGACTAGAATTGGAGAACTAAGACCATGATTTTATTGATTGACAACTATGATTCTTTTACCTATAACTTGGCCCAATACATTGGGAATTTTGCAGAAGTTCAGGTCTTGAGAAATGATGATCCCAAGCTGTATGAAGAAGCTGAAAAAGCAGACGGTCTGGTCTTTTCTCCTGGTCCTGGTTGGCCAGTTGATGCTGGAAAGATGGAAGACATGATTCGTGATTTTGCTGGCAAGAAGCCGATTCTTGGGATTTGTTTGGGCCACCAAGCCATTGCAGAAGTTTTTGGTGGTAAGTTAGGTTTGGCTCCAAAAGTCATGCATGGGAAACAGAGTAATATCAGCTTTGAAGCGCCATCTGTTTTGTATCAAGGTATCGAGGATGGCCGTGCGGTCATGCGTTACCACAGTATTTTGATTGAAGAAATGCCAGAAGACTTTGAAGTGACAGCTCGTTCAACTGATGACCAGGCCATTATGGGAATTCAACACAAAAATCTACCAATTTATGGTTTCCAGTACCATCCAGAGAGTATCGGAACGCCAGATGGCTTGTCTTCCATTCGGAATTTTATCGAGAAGGTTGTAAAGTGAGGAAACTAGGATGAAAGAGATTATTGAAAAACTAGCAAAATTTGAAAATTTATCAGGTGTGGAAATGACGGATGTCATTGAGCGTATCGTAACTGGGCGTGTAACGGAGGCGCAGATTGCTTCTCTCCTCTTGGCTCTTAAGATGAAGGGGGAAACACCTGAAGAGCGCACAGCCATTGCCCAGGTCATGAGAGGCCATGCTCAACATATTCCAACTGAAATTCATGATGCCATGGACAACTGTGGTACAGGTGGAGACAAATCCTCAGCTTTAACATTTCCACAACCTCAGCCTTTGTCTTGGCTGGTGGTGGTGTTCATATGGCAAAACACGGTAACCGCTCGATTTCTTCTAAATCTGGTTCTGCAGATGTCCTCGAAGCCTTGGGCATCAACCTAGACCTTAAACCAGCTGAACTAGGTAAGATTTTTGATAAAACTGGAATCGTCTTTCTCTTTGCCAAAAATATGCACCCAGCTATGAAATACATCATGCCAGCTCGTTTGGAATTGGGAATTCCAACGATTATGAACTTGACTGGTCCCCTGATTCACCCGATGGCCTTGGAAACACAGCTTCTTGGAATTAGTCGCCCAGAACTTCTAGAAAGCACAGCTCAGGTTTTGAAAAATATGGGTCGCAAACGTGCCATCGTGGTTGCTGGGCCAGAAGGACTGGATGAAGCTGGTTTGAACGGAACAACCAAGATTGCTCTTCTTGAAAATGGCGAAATCAGCTTATCAAGCTTTACTCCAGAGGATTTGGGAATGGAACGTTACGCTATCGAAGATATTCGTGGAGGCAATGCTCAGGAAAATGCAGAAATTTTGCTCAGCGTTCTTAAAAATGAACCAAGTCCATTCTTGGAAACTACAGTTTTAAATGCAGGTCTTGGTTTCTATGCTAATGGTAAGGTGGCTAGTATTAAGGATGGAGTTGCCTTGGCTCGTCAAGTGATTGCTAGTGGCAAGGCCCTTGAAAAACTTAGACTGTTACAGGAGTACCAAAAATGAGTCAGGAATTTTTAGCACGAATTTTGGAGCAGAAGGCGCGTGAGGTCGAGCAGATGGAGCTGGAGGAAATCCAGCCCCTGCGCCAGACCTATCGCTTGTCTGACTATCTAAAACAACACCAAGACCGATTACAGGTAATCGCTGAAGTCAAGAAAGCTAGCCCTAGTCTGGGAGATATCAATCTAGATGTGGATATTGTGCAACAGGCCCAGACTTATGAAGCGAACGGAGCAGTGATGATTTCTGTTCTGACAGATGAAGTTTTCTTTAAAGGACATTTGGATTATCTACGGGAGATTTCCAGTCAGGTAGGAATTCCGACGCTCAACAAGGACTTTATTATCGATGAAAAGCAAATCATCCGTGCTCGCAATGCGGGTGCGACAGTCATCTTGCTCATTGTGGCTGCCTTGTCAGAAGAACGTCTCAAAGAACTGTATGACTACGCGACAGAGCTTGGGTTGGAAGTCTTGGTGGAGACCCACAATCTAGCTGAACTAGAGGTAGCTCACAGACTTGGTGCTGAGATTATTGGGGTCAATAATCGCAACTTGACCACCTTTGAAGTTGACTTGCAGACCAGTGTAGATTTGGCTAAACATTTCAAAGATGATTGCTTGTACATTTCTGAATCTGCTATTTTCACAGGGCAGGATGCGGAACGAGTAGCGCCATACTTTAATGGAATTTTAGTTGGTACAGCTCTTATGCAGGCAGAAGATGTGGCCCAGAGAATCAAGGAGTTGCAGATTGACAAAGGTTAAAATTTGTGGACTATCGACCAAAGAAGCGGTGGAAACAGCCGTTTCAGCAGGAACCGACTACATCGGTTTTGTCTTTGCACCTAGTAAAAGACAGGTGACTTTGGAAGAGGCTGCTGATCTGGCAAAGCATATTCATGCAGATGTCAAAAAGGTTGGTGTATTTGTTTCACCAAGTCGGGCAGAACTGCTAGAAGCGATTGAAAAAGTTGGCTTGGACTTGGTTCAAGTTCACGGTCAGGTAGCGGATGATGTGTTTGAGGATTTGCCTTGTGCTAGCATTCAGGCTGTGCAGGTAGATGGAGAGGGTCATGTGCCCAATTCTCAGGCAGACTATCTACTCTTTGATGCCCCTGTGGCTGGGAGTGGCCAGACCTTTGACTGGGCTCAACTGGATACGACAGGATTAACTCAGCCCTTCTTTATCGCAGGTGGGCTTAAGGAAGACAATGTAGTACAAGCAATTCAACACTTTACTCCCTATGCAGTAGATGTATCAAGCGGAGTGGAGACAGATGGACAAAAAGATCATGAAAGATTAGAAGATTTATAGAGAGGGTAAAGAATGGCATATCAAGAACCAAATAAAGATGGATTTTACGGAAAATTCGGCGGACGTTTCGTCCCAGAAACATTGATGACAGCAGTTTTGGAGTTGGAGAAGGCCTACCGTGAAAGTCAGGCAGACCCAAGTTTCCAAGAGGAATTAAACCAACTCTTGCGCCAGTATGTGGGACGTGAAACTCCCCTTTACTACGCAAAAAATTTGACCCAGCATATCGGCGGAGCCAAGATTTATCTCAAACGGGAAGACCTTAACCATACAGGGGCCCACAAGATTAACAATGCCTTGGGACAAGTTCTTCTGGCTAAACGCATGGGTAAAAAGAAAATTATCGCAGAAACAGGTGCTGGTCAGCACGGTGTGGCAACTGCAACTGCTGCAGCCCTCTTTAACATGGAATGTACCATCTATATGGGTGAAGAGGATGTTAAACGCCAAGCCCTCAATGTGTTCCGTATGGAGCTTTTAGGAGCCAAGGTTGAGGCTGTAACAGATGGTTCGCGCGTGCTCAAGGATGCGGTCAATGCAGCCCTTCGTTCATGGGTAGCAAATATCGATGATACCCACTATATCCTTGGTTCTGCCTTGGGCCCTCATCCTTTCCCAGAAATCGTTCGTGACTTCCAAAGTGTTATTGGTCGAGAAGCTAAACAACAGTACCGTGACTTGACAGGTCAAGATCTGCCAGATGCCCTAGTGGCCTGTGTTGGTGGTGGTTCTAATGCTATCGGGCTCTTCCATCCCTTTGTAGAAGATGAGTCAGTAGCCATGTATGGAGCTGAAGCGGCTGGACTTGGTGTGGATACGGAGCACCATGCAGCTACCTTGACCAAGGGTCGTCCTGGTGTTCTTCACGGTTCTCTCATGGATGTGCTCCAAGATGCCCATGGTCAAATTCTTGAAGCCTTCTCTATCTCAGCAGGTTTGGACTATCCTGGTATCGGTCCAGAACATTCTCACTACCACGATATTGAACGTGCCAGCTATGTCCCTGTGACAGACGAAGAAGCCTTGGAAGGATTCCAACTCTTGTCTCGTGTGGAAGGGATTATCCCAGCCTTGGAATCGAGTCATGCCATTGCTTTCGCAGTGAAATTGGCCAAAGAACTTGGACCAGAAAAGTCTATGATTGTCTGCCTATCAGGTCGTGGAGATAAGGATGTAGTTCAAGTCAAGGACCGCTTGGAAGCAGATGCAGCAAAGAAGGGAGAAGCTCATGCCTAAGACATTAACAGAAAAATTGAATGCTATAAAAGCAGCTGGAAAAGGAATTTTCGTTCCCTATATCATGGCTGGAGACCACGAGAAAGGTTTGGATGGTCTCGGTGAAACAATCCACTTTTTAGAAGATTTGAGTGTCTCTGCCATTGAAGTGGGTATTCCCTTTTCAGATCCTGTCGCAGATGGACCTGTTATCGAAGAAGCAGGCTTGCGTAGTCTAGCTCACGGAACTTCTACCCAGGCTTTGGTTAAAACCTTGAAAACCATTCAAACAGAGGTTCCACTTGTCATCATGACCTACTTCAACCCCCTCTTTCAGTACGGTGTGGAGAACTTTGTCAAAGATTTGGCAGATACAGCGGTTAAGGGCTTGATCATTCCAGACCTTCCTCATGAGCATGCCAATTTTGTGGAGCCTTATTTGGCAGATACAGACATCGCTTTGATTCCCCTAGTTAGTTTGACAACAGGACTTGAGCGTCAAAAAGAGTTGATTGAAGGAGCAGAAGGATTCGTCTATGCGGTTGCCATCAATGGGGTGACAGGGAAATCAGGCAATTACCGCGCAGATTTGGACAAGCACTTGGCACAATTGCATCAAGTGTCCGATATCCCAGTCTTGACAGGTTTTGGCGTATCTAGTCAAGCCGATGTTGAACGCTTCAATGCGGTATCAGATGGTGTTATCGTTGGTTCGAAAATTGTAAAAGCTCTCCATCAAGGAGAGCCAATTCAGGACTTTATCAAACAAGCAGTAGCTTACCAAAAATAATCACACAAGCAGCAAGTAAGAGGAAAGGCACAAAAGGAAGTCTTTCCTTTTTCTTTTGCAGGAGAAAGGCTAGAATCCCCGTCGCAGAAGCAAACTGAATCAAGATGAGTAACTCGGTTGCGCTAAAGACGAGAGCACAAGAAGCCAAAAATAGGAAATCTCCTGCGCCCATGCGGATATCGATAAAATGAGCTAAAATTCCGAGGATAAGGAAGAAGACCATGACTAGATTCCAGCCAGAGGAAACCATGAGGATTAGGTGGAAAGCCATCCAGACCAGTAAGGGATATTCCTGATGACGAAAGTCGTAGATGCCCAAGGTCAAACCCGCAGTGATTAGGATGACTTGACTCAAGGAAAGTAATTCCCAAGACCAAGACAGAAAGAGAAGTCCCAAGCCTAGTTCAAAGAGGGCATACCAGACAGGATAAGGAGTCTTGCAGTAGCGACAGCGAAAGCGATTGAGCACCTGCGAGAGAATCGGAATCAAATCTAAGGGACGCAAGCGAGTCTGACAGGAATCGCAGTGACTGGCTGGACTGATAATGGATTGCTCTGGAAAACGGTCAATGACCAAACCAAGAAAGGAAGCGAGAATGCTCCCGACAAGAAAAAAATAAATATCAATCATACTTATCTATTCGTAAAAAATAGGAGAAGTAGTATAATGGAGAAATATAGATGAGATAGTGAGGTCAAGATGACAATTCGTTTTGAAGAAAATGTGAGCCCAGAAAATGCTCAATTCGTATGCCAATGGTCCAACTCCCTTGGCAAATCATTTCAAGAACAATGGATGGGAACAATGATTCCTTTTCCCTTGACCATTCAAGTTTTGCAAGATTTGGAAGGAATCTTTTCAATCTTTGAAGGACAAGAGTTTGTGGGGCTTATCCAGAAAATCAGGCAAGAAGACAGCAATCTTCATATTGGACGCTTTTTTATCAATCCCCAGAAACAGGGACAAGGCTTAGGTAGGCAGGCTTTAAGGAAATTTGTTACTTTGGTCTTTGAAAATGGAGACATAGGTAGTATTTCTTTAAATGTCCTCGAAGCAAATCAAGCAGCCCAGCACCTTTATCAAAAAGAAGGATTTGAAATCGTTCAAATGGTTGAAGCACCTGTACGAAAATACATCATGAAAAAGGGGAGATAGAAGCAAACAGCCTCGAAATTAATCTTGACTGCGATGATGAACCTGAATCAGCCCCTTAAAAGGGACTGTATATGAATGAACGTTACTAGTGTTTAAAAACTAAAGAATATCAGGCACTTTTATCTTCCAAGGGTAGACAAATTTTCGCTAAACGTAAGATTGATATGAAATCTGTCTTTGGGCAGATAAAGGTTTGTTTGGGTTATAAGAGATGTTATCTGAGAGGTAAGCGTAAAGTGAGAATTGACATGGGATTCGTACTAACGGTCAACAACCTGCTGAAATATAATAAGAGAAAGAGGTGAAATTAAAAAGCTAGAGTTCCGCAATTGGAAATCTCTAGCTTTTTGTTTTCTGAGAAACATCTTGACTCAGACTCTTTTGACTAATGTTACTAAAAAGATAAAGTAACTTTTAGCCTTATTTATCGTCGCCACTCAACATGTTTTTGATACCTTCTACAGCACCTTCTACAGCGTCTTTGGCATCTTCAGCAACTTCTTTTACTTTAGAAACAACTTTTTCAGCTGTACCTTCTTTTTCCATTTTTTCATCACCGATGGCTTTACCAACACCTTCTTTGATAGAACCTTTGGCTTGATTAAGTTTTTCTTCTACTGACATGATAATTTCTCCTGTTATATTTATTTTATCTTAGTTTACACGAGTTTTTTCGTGAGATACTACACCAGTTGCTGCACCTTTAACAGCTTCTACGCCTTCGCTAACTTTTTCTTGAACAGTTGAGAAACCAGATCCAAGACCAGATTTAGCTTTTTCAAATTGTTCTGAAGCGAATTCTCCTGTTGATTCAGCAACGTCAGATACGCGATCTTGAAGGCTTACTGAGTCTGCTTCATGTTGTTCTTTAGTTTTGATGTCGACAACGTTTACGTTGATTTCAACAACTTCCAAGTCAGTCATTTTAGCAACTTCTGAAGATACGATTTCTCTGATTTCTGAATATAAAGCTGGAACATTTTTTTGGTACTCAGCAATAATGTTTAAGTCAACTGCAACTTGTGTTTTACCAACTTCTACGTTAACACCACTTGTTACGTCATCGCTGTTAACGATTTTTTCTTTAAGATTTGAGAAGAAACCACCGTCGATTCCCAAAAGACCTGAAACGTTTTCTAGTGACAGACCAATGATTTTTTGGATAACTTTATCTTCGTAAGTAAGTTCTCCTTTGATTTCGTGAGCTACAGCAGTAGCATCTTTCTTTTCTACGTTAGTGTTAATGTTTTTTTCGTTTGACATATGAAACTCCTTTAATTAAATTAGTAATTTTTATTTATCTATATAGTTTTTTTCGATATATAATCCAGCTGCAACTCCCAGTGCTCCTAAAATCAATACAAATATTGTTTTGAAGAAGCCAAAGGAGATAATCAAACAAGCGAGAAATACGCCTATGAGACCTGCGATTATTGGATATCGATATTGTTTAAGCCATTCCATTTTTTGCTTCCTTACTTCACACGACTAACAGTCTTTTTGTTTTGAGGTTTTGGTTTAGGCTGGTAGTCTTTTACTAGAACTTCTAGTTTAACCTGACGCTCAATACCAAAAAACTGCTTCAATCCATTAGTTATTTCATTTTGAATTAGTTGGCATCTGTCAGCGATGTTGTCCGAAGGAAGAATTTTACCTTCTACATGAACGAAACATTTATTTTTTCGTAAATTTACATGAACAGTTGGGTTCTTGATCAATCCATGATCACTTACCAAACTTCTAACAAAACCTTCGATTGCAGAATTCTTTAATTTTAATGTATCGTTTTTAGTTTCAAGTTGAATTTCCAAATAACGTCTGGGATAAAACAACACAACTAACATCGATAACAAAACTAAAGTTGATAGAGCCACTATCCCCCAGAATATATATCTAGAGAGATAAAATTCAACGAAATGATTCTGTCTCCAGCTAAATAGCTGAATGCCTAGATCACTAACTTGATGATAATCTATCAAAACAGGAAGGAAAATTGTCAAGATTAAAATACAGAAAATAATGAAACATATTTTCTTTGCTTTTGACATATACAATCCTTTCGATTTAACATTTAAACTATTTTTACCCGTCTAATCTATTTAAAAATAGTTTATTACTACAAGTAATTATTTTTTACCTGTAAAGAATGATACTACAGTAACAACAATTGCTGCTCCTGCAATAGATGGGATCAAAGCCATTCCAGCGATGGATGGGCCTCAACTACCTAAAAGGGATTGTCCTACAGATGACCCGACTAAACCAGCGAATACATTTGCGACGATTCCCATAGAACTACCTTTTTTAGTGATTCTACCTGCTACAAGTCCAATAAGACCTCCAGCAATGATTGACCACAATATTGCTTACCCTCCTTTTTTATTTTAATATCAAAAAATAAATCAATTCCTTTGATTATTGCTATTATATAATTTTGATATAAAATAATCAATTATTTTGATTATTATGTAATTTTAATATAAAAAAATCAAATTCTTTGATTGTTGCTATTATATAATTTTTAAAATTAAAAATATAATCTTTCGACTTGAATTTGATTCTGTATTCACGCCCTCAATAGACGGTAAAATAAGAAAATTGTTTATATATTGTTTCTGTAGTGTTATTATACGAAATAAAAGATTTTAGGAAAAGTCGTTATAGCATGCTATACCTATTCATTGTGGTATAATTGCAAGAGGTTTAATCCGATAATTTATAAAAAGAGAAAGACATTCATGAGAGATTTATTATCTAAAAAGTCATAGGCAATTAGAATTATTATTTGAACATAAACGATGGTTTCATCGTTCTGAACTAGCAGAGTTATTAAATTGTACAGAACATGCAGTCAAAGATGATCTATCCCATGTTAAATCTGCTTTTCCTGACTTGATTTTTCATTCTTCGACTAATGGTATACGCATTATTAATACCGATGATAGTGATATTGAAATGGTTTACCATCATTTCTTTAAGCATTCAACTCATTTTTCGATTTTAGAATTTATCTTCTTTAATGAAGGTTGTCAAGCTGAAAGTATTTGTAAAGAATTCTATATCAGTTCATCTTCGCTCTATCGTATTATTAGCCAAATCAATAAAGTGATTAAAAAGCAATTTCAATTTGAAATCAGTCTGACCCCTGTTCAAATCATTGGAAATGAGAGAGACATTCGTTACTTTTTTGCACAATATTTTTCAGAAAAATATTATTTCCTAGAATGGCCATTTGAAAATTTTTCATCAGAGCCCCTATCTCAATTGTTAGAATTGGTTTATAAGGAAACAAGCTTTCCAATGAATTTGTCAACTCATAGAATGCTAAAGTTGCTCCTAGTTACGAACCTATATAGAATAAAGTTTGGTCATTTCATGGAAGTAGAGAAAGACTCTTTTAACGATCAAAGTTTGGATTTTTTAATGCAGGTAGAAGGAATAGAAGGTGTTGCTAAGAATTTTGAATTAGAATACAATATCTCTTTAGATGAAGAAGTTGTTTGCCAATTATTTGTGTCTTACTTTCAAAAAATGTTTTTCATAGATGAAAGTCTCTTTTTGAAATGCGTAAAAAAGGATAGCTATGTTGAAAAATCTTACCATCTATTGAGTGATTTTATTGATCAGATTTCAGTCAAGTATCAGATTGAGATTGAGAATAAGGATAATCTGATTTGGCATCTGCATAATACTGCACATCTGTATCGTCAGGAGTTGTCCACTGAGTTTATTTTATTTGATCAAAAAGGGAATACAATCAGGAATTTTCAAAATATTTTCCCTAAATTTGTTTCAGATGTAAAAAAAGAGCTTTCTCATTATTTAGAGACTCTTGAAGTTTGTTCTAGTTCAATGATGGTAAATCATCTATCTTATACCTTCATCACTCATACCAAACATTTGGTGCTTAATCTACTACAAAATCAGCCAAAGCTGAAGGTTCTGGTTATGAGTAATTTTGATCAGTATCATGCAAAATCCGTTGCAGAGACACTTTCTTATTATTGCAGCAACAATTTTGAACTTGAAGTTTGACTGAATTAGAATTATCAAAGGAATCTTTAGAAGAATCGCCTTATGATATCATCATTTCTAATTTTATTATTCCTCCGATTGAAAATAAGAGACTGATCTATTCAAATAATATAAACACGGTCTCACTCATATCTTTGTTAAATGCCATGATGTTTATTCGATTAGATTAGTAACCTAAAATAAAAAATGCTATTTCGCGTTTTGAACTGTACCTCAAAAGTTAGACAGAAAAAATCTAATTTTTGGGGTGTTTTTATTAAGAAAAGACCTTCAGTCATTTAAGTAAAATGTACATCTAGAGTCATAGTCCTCTAAAACTCTTGCTTTTTTTGTAGAAGATACGAAAAAAACCTTGATTCCAAGGCTTTTCCTGTTGTATGTAGATGCCCCCTACATGGATTTGTAAGAACTTTTCATATTGAAAATAAACAAAAGTGTTGAAATATAGCTGATTTTAGGGAAATACTTCTAGGTGTTTTCAATGTCAGGCTTTAAAAACGTGGCAAAAGTGGGGCAAAAACGAATGACTCGTATTTGGTTTGAAAATCTATAATACCTAATGTTTATGCTATTCTAGATATATAGTTTTGTTATAAATAAATGTCAGTGCGAGTTCAAATCGGAGGATAAAATGGAAAAACAAATTAATGAAAAAAAGCCTTGGTTCCCAAAGCTTTTGTAATGTTATAAACTCATTAAAACAACTCCCAGTAGGGTGTGGAATGTTTTTTAGTCTGTGTCATATAAAAATAAATAGAATGAATAGCTATAGCTAGAGCTAAAATGGTTGTAATACTCACTACTATTATAGGATTAGAAGCAAAGATTAAAGAGAGAATCAGGCAGCCAGATAGAGTGTCGCTTGGACCCAGTAGTAACTTTTCGAATAGCGAAGATAGTGTTTGTTATAGGGCCCATTTGCTAGGACAGCAGCTTGGAAGAGTCCAATTCCGATATAAAAGAAGCTGGTTGCAAAGAGAAGATTAGCTTCAGGATTCAGAAGAAAACTCATCGAAACGGTCATCATAAGAAGTCCAATAAAAATAGGATAGTGACTGTAAATTAGAAATAGTCCCTTTTGATTAGATTCTTCATCAATAGCATGGTCGAATTGAACAAAATAAAACAAGAACAGAGAAAGCAGAATAATGAAATAAAGAACCGAATAAATCGAGAATTTCTCGATTGTAAAGAAGTTAACTAGCCCCATAATCATCTCTCCAAACGTAATAATGACAAGAAGGGAGATGCGCTCGATTAAATGGGGGAGAACTATCTGGAAATGCTCATCTTTACTAATCGAGGTAATTGGCGTAATAAATGTTAGCAGAATACTAGCATAAAGGATATAGACTCCAACGTAAATAGGAAGAAGAGCTGCTAGATAGATTTCTAAACTTCGTAGACCTGTTATCCATAGAAAACCTTTGATACTTTCCCGATGAACATTATCGGTTGATTTTTTAAAAAACTCAACCAAATATTGAAAAAATAAGGTAAGGGTTAATGTACCAATAGCCCAACAGGCATAATGAAAATATTGTTGCCAATCATCTTTAATCAAATTGGATATAAAGAGTAAAAGTCCCATATTGATAAACATGATTACCATGTTAAATAAAGAGTTCTTTCCATAGCGATTGGTATAAACGGTTTGAATCATCCAGGCATTGATGAGAAGCAAGACAGACATGAAAAAATCAAGCAAAGAATTCCAAGTCAAAATACCGTTATGAAGATGGTGAATTAAAGCAGTTACTTTTGAAATCGCAAAAACAAAAACTAGGTCATAAAAAAGTTCTGAATAATTTACACGTTTATGTTTAATAAGAGTTGTCATTTTAAGACCTTTCTATTTTAGAAGTACGATTTATTATAACAGAAAATGGTAATGAGAGAAAAGGATATGCTTAAATAACTTCATGTGACGCGAATGAACTGCGCCACAAAAGTTAGGTTTTTTCTGTCTAACTTTTGGGGTGCAGTTCAGAAGGGGTGTTTTTTCTATCGTTTTTTAGTGCTAAGACTACACAAAAATGCCTTGTAAATCAAGGCTTTTTCCTGTTGTATTTAGATGCCCCCTACAGGGATTTGGAAAGGACTTTCATATTGAGAGCAATTAAAAATATTGAAATATAAGTGATTTTAGGTATTTTCAATGTCATGATTTAAAAATGGGACAAAAGTGGGGCAAAAACCATACAGATTCTAAACTGTATGGTTCTTTTTTTATCTAACCAAGAAAGGTTAAAACTTATTAAAACAAATGCAATCAACTGTTGAAAACTTTTTAGTCCGTGTAATATAAAAACAAGTAAAAAGTTGAACTATAGGGAATATTGTGTCATAATAGGTAATAGATGAATAATTAATAGATTGGAAATAATGCTTTCTTACCTTAACAAGTTGAATTGGTTATACATTTTTTCGTCGCAATTGTGTCTATCTCTCGAGTTTAGCTAGTTTTTATAAGCTCTGGCTTCTAATCAATATAACAAATTTTAGAAGTGCATAAGACAAGATGGTGACATTACTACAGTCATTTCTAGTCACCATATGTTGCTGGCACAGGCTGTTTGTAGTGTTGGCTATTTACTAGTCAGTTTAATCGGAGTGTTTAATTTTTATTGTTGAAAGGTTTTTATATGGCGAAAATTCTATCTTTAGGTCTGACAGGTAAGAAATTACTTGCTCAGGGGTTCTTGTTTGTTCTGCTAGGTCTCATCTTGATGGTCACGGGGACTTGGTTGCCAGTAAAGGTTATTCGACTGGTTCTGTTTTTAGCTTGGATAGCAACGGTCTTAGATTTAGTATTACGTATTTTCAAAAAAAGTCAGTCAACGGACACCTTGGGAGTTGCACTGGTTAAATTGTTAGTGCTGGGATATTTGCTTGGCTCCAATCTTGCGACGGATGTGCCGATTTATATTTTGGCTCTTGTGATTGGAGTTTATCAGATTTTTCATGCTAGTATTAACCTTGTCACCTATGTTCTCTACCGCAAAAACAAAATTCGACCTCGTTTTCGTCTCTTACTAGATGGACTCGTACTAGTTTTTCTTGGTGGGACTAGTCTTTTGTCCTCTACAGGAAATTCTGTCTTTCAACTCTTTGTATTAGGGGCTTATTTTTTCCTTTATGGTCTGTCCAATATCCGTGACGGTTTCTTATTTGAAGGGGAAATTGGGAAAAACCATCTCAAACGTCGTATTAGAATTAGCTTACCTATTGTCCTAGCCGCTCTCATCCCTGCAAGAACTTTAGCAAAAATTAACAAATTTATGCTGGAAAATGCTGATGAGAGAGAGGATATCCATCTTGGAATGGTGAAGTCTGGTAAGACAGCGGAGCTTGAAATTTTTGTTCATACAGCTGAGACCTCTCTGTTTTCGGCAATTGGTCATGTGGATATCTGCTATCAAGGCCGTGTTATTTCTTATGGCAACTATGATCCGTCTTCTGAGACCTTATTTGGCATGGTAGGAGATGGTGTCTTATATTTCTGTGATCGTGACAAGTACATTGACCTATGTAAACGTGAGAGTCAAAAAACGCTTTTTGGTTATGGGATAGATTTGACGCCTGAAATGGAAAAAGCAGTTCAGAAAGTTGGCTGAATTGAAACAACTGACGATTCCATGGGAGCCAAGTGCAGATAAAATCATGACAGGTGATGGTAAGGAAGACTACACCTACGCTTATAAAATCAGACATGAGACAGATGGGGAACTTTATAAATTTATCAAATCTAAGTTTAAATCCTACTTTGTCTTATCTACAAACTGTGTGCTCTTGGCTGATACCATAGTCGGTCAGGCTGGCACCGATATCCTCTCACCCAAAGGATTTATCGCACCAGGAACTTACCAAGCTTACCTTGACCGAGAGTTTGAAAAACCAAATAGTATAGTCGTATCTAAACATGTTTATTAAGGAGAATTTATGAATTTAGTAAAAAAATACACCCCGTTAATACTTTTTATAGGGCTGGTTGCTCTTGTAATTCTGAATGCATCGAGCTTTATATCAGGAGCAATCTCTCTCTTTGATGTAATATCAACCTTGATTTATGGTGCTGTTATTGCTTTTGTGCTTAATGTTCCTATGAAAAAAATTGAACAGTACTTAGTTAAATTGAAGGTAAAGGCAGAGTTGCGTCGTCCGATTGCCATGGTACTTGTTTTCCTAGCTCTTATCTTAATCGTGATTGCTCTTTTGGTTTTGGTGCTGCCAACCCTAGCTCAGACTATTAGTCAGCTGGGAACAGTCCTTTCAACAGTCCTTACTCAACTTGGGAAATTTCTAGGCAGCTCGGAATTTGTAACCAAAGACATGTTGTCAACTATCGTATCAGGCATACAGGGACAATCTAGTTCTATTAGCCAAGCTTTGATAGGTTTTTTATCAGGTCTGACTAGTAATATCGGCAATATTTTTTCAAGTTTGATGAATGCCTTTTTGATTATAGTCTTCACCTTTTTATTTTTATCCAGTAAGGAACATTTGGCAGCGATGACGAGTCGACTTCTAAAAGTTTTTCTTCCAGAGAAGGTGGTGATAAAGTTGACTTACATTGGACAAGTAGCACTAGAGACTTATGACCAATTTTTGATGAGTCAGCTGATTGAAGCAGTTATCATAGGAGTTATGATAGCGGTTGGTTACAGCATGTTTGGGATACCCTATGGAGTAATGACAGGTATCTTTGCAGGAGTGCTATCGTTCATTCCTTATGTAGGGCCTATGATTGCTTGTGTTGTGGGAGCGATTTTTATCTTCACAGTGAGTCCTACTCAAGCCTTACTTTCTCTTCTTCTATATCAAGTTATACAGCTGATTGAAGGAAACCTTATTTATCCAAAAGTTGTAGGTCAGTCTATTGGTTTACCAGCCCTTTTCACGCTTGCGGCTGCTAGTATCGGAGGGAATCTTTTCGGACTACTTGGAATGATATTCTTTACCCCCGTATTTGCTGTTATCTATCGATTGGTTAAGGAATTTGTCGTTGCAAAGGAAAATCAGCTAGATTAAGAAAAACTAAATTTAATAAGATATACTGAGAAGAGAGTGAGAGATTCTCTTCTCTTTTATTTTTAAATACTTTTCTACAAAGCTATTAGACGTTAAAAAAAGCCTTGGTTTCAAGGCTTATTTCTGTTGATTTAGATGTGCCCCCTGCAGGGCTCGAACCTGCGCCCCATAGCTTAAGAGTCTACTGCTCTACCAACTGAGCTAAGGAGGCAACAGAAAAAGCTGAGAATGTAACTTCCCAGCTATTTTAATATGCCCAAAATGGCAGCTAGATTATTTACGAAAGGCATCAAGGATATAGGGTGAAACCAACAATTAAAAAAATGCAAAAGGCAACGACATAAACGACAAAGACACTTGTAGCTACTGGATTGAACAAAAATCACTAGACCTAGTAAAAAAATGCAAGCAACGCTATCCACATGATATGGTTTGCCAATAATAGGGAAAAATCAATCCCAGACGATTGCCTTTAAAAGAAAAACTATAATGGCTTCTACAATTAACCAAATTCCTAAAAATAGTTGGAATGACAACTGGCGACGTCACAAAGCCATAGGCAACGAGGTAAAGAGCTAAGAGAAGATTAACAATCCCTTGGAAAAGATGAGCTGGTGAGCGAAGCTCTTTTGGTACAGAGAAATAGCCTAAAATAGCTGCTATAGAAGCAACCAGTAAACCAAATGCAATCCACCAGCTGTAAGCAACAAGATTAGCTACTGGGTCTGTAAATAGAAAGAGTGCTAAAAGGACAAAAATAACTCCTGCAAGGAATAGCGATAAACGATTAGAAAATTTCATTTCAATACCATCCTGTTATATAGTATAGTTTGATAATAAAAATATTATACACCTTTTTAGAGGAAATATCAATAAACAAAATGGAAAATTTGGAAGTTTCAGTCTGATTTATGAAAAGAAAATCAGTTTTTATTATTTTGAAAATAAAAAGAGAAGATAAAATTTGTCTTCTCTACATGAAAATATTGTATGGAATCAAAGCAAAAGTAACTGGCTTTACACTATTTGTAAAGATGTAATTTGATTCAAAAAGAAAAGATAGATTTAAAATGTGGGACAAATGATGGGGTAAATCAGTTATAGACAAGCAAAAAAAGCCTTGATTTACAAGGCTTTTTCCTGTTGTACTAGATGCCCCCTACAGGGATCGAACCTGTGACCCACGGATTAAGAGTCCGCTGCTCTGCCAGCTGAGCTAAGGAGGCAAAGAAAAAAGCTGTATTGGTGCCGAAACTTCACGGTTTGTATTGAACCCGCGCAATTAAGCAGGTGGGCAACTCGCTCTAACTGAAGCTGTTTCCGTGTGAGACGGCCTACATGCTGTTAGAAGACTTTTGTTTCCCTAATAATACAAAAAATAGTCGGTCAACACTTAAGTGTGAAGTCGTACACCACAGCGTTTCTATGTTTATATGATACCACTTTTTCAAAAAAAATCAAGAGGAAAATGCAATTTTTTGAAAAGGATTTCAGATTTTTCGCAAACGGTCGATGGCTTCCTTTCTTTGAGCCAAAGCCCGTTCATATTTTCCAGTATCTTCTGCTTGGAAATAGTGATGATTACGAATTTTTTCTGGTAGATAGTCTTGCTTGACCCAATTTCCAGGATAGTTGTGTGGATAGAGATAGTCTTGGGCATTTCCCAGTTCCTTGCTTCCGCTGTAGTGGCCATCACGCAGGTGTCGCGGAATAGGCAAGTACCCTGATGTTTTGAGGTCGGCAAGTGCCTTGTCCATAGCCACGTATGCTGAATTGGATTTTGGAGAAAGGGCCAAATCAATCACGACATTGGCAATGAGAATGCGGGCTTCTGGGAAACCAATCTTTTGGGCGGCATCCAGAGCAGTCACGGTATGAATCTGAGCTTCAGGATTGGCCAAACCGATATCTTCATAGGCGATAACGGTCAAGCGACGAGCGAGACTAGGCAAATCACCAGCCTCAATCAAGCGAGCAGCATAGTGGAGACTGGCATCCACATCCGAGCCACGGATGGATTTTTGCAGGGCTGAGAGGACATCATAGTGACCGTCTCCATCCTTGTCCATGGTAATGTAGCTCCGCTGCAGGCTATTTTCCATGATGTCGAGGGTGATGTGGCGGATGCCCTTGTCATTCTCAGGGGTAGAGAGAACAGCCAAATCCAGTGAGTTGAAGGCAGAACGCAGGTCTCCGTTTGTAGAGGTTGCGATGAAATCCAGCGCATCCTCATCTAGTTCTACTGGGAAATCAAAACCACGCTCAGGGTTACTTAGAGCTATCTGTAGGGCCTCTTTGACGTCTTGGTTAGACAGAGGTTCTAACTCAAAAATCTGAACACGGCTACGAATGGCAGGAGTGACAGAAAAGAAAGGATTTTCAGTTGTAGCCCCAATCATGATGACCAGTCCACTTTCCAAGAGAGGCAAGAGGAAATCTTGCTTGGTTTTATCTAGTCTATGAATCTCGTCTAGTAATAGGACGAGACCACCAGAGAATTTCGCCTCTTCAGCTATTTCTTGGAGTCTTTTTTTACTATCTACTGTCGCATTGAAAGTTCGAAAGGCATACTTAGTAGTCCCAGCGATGGCAGAAGCAATACTGGTTTTTCCGATTCCAGGAGGTCCATAAAGAATCATGGAAGACAGGCGGTTGGCTTCCACCATGCGGCGGATGATTTCCTTGTCCGACCAGATGTTCTTGACCAATGACCTGATCGATGGTTTTAGGGCGCATGCGAAGCGCGAGATTGTCTGGCATAGCAGTCCTTTCTAGCGTGGATTTTCTGATGTATATGTGGTAAGATGGTAGTATCTATTTTAGCATATTTCCGAGCAATCGGGGCGATTAAAGAGTCGCATAGAAAGAGGACAAAATGGCAACATATGGATTTTTAGACGTTTTAGAGGAAGAGTTGGAGAAGAACTTTCCCTTTGACTTTGAGATTAGTTGGGACAAGCGCAATCACGCGGTAGAAGTGAGTTTTCTATTGGAAGCGCAAAACACTGCAGGTGTGGAGATGGTAGATGAAGACGGAGAGGTTTCGTCAGATGATATTCTCTTTGAAGAAGCAGTTCTTTTTTACAATCCTGCTAAATCAACAGTCAATGCAGAAGACTATTTGACGGTTATCCCTTACCTGCCTAAAAAAGGATTTTCTCGCGAATTTTTAGCTTATTTTGCGTTATTCCTTAAAGATACTGCCGAGGTTGGACTAGATGCCCTCATGGACTTTTTGGAAGACCCAGAAGCAGAAGAATTCATCATGGAATGGAATCAAGAAGTCTTTGAAGACGGAAAGTGGGCTTGGAAGAGGGAGAATTTTATCCTTATCCGAGATACTAGGAGTTTGACATGGAAATAGAGATTTCTGATTTCACAGGCTGCAAGATTGCTTTGTTTTGTGGGGATAGGCTCTTGACTATCTTACGCGATGATAAGGCAAGCATTCCCTGGCCCAATATGTGGGAGCTGCCCGGCGGTGGGCGAGAGGAGGATGAAAGTCCTTTTGAGTGCGTGGTGCGTGAAGTTTATGAAGAACTGGGAATTCATCTGACTGAGGATTGTCTGATTTGGGCGAAGGTTTATCCAAGTATGCTTTTTGAGGGGAAGAAATCCGTCTTTCTAGTTGGAAAGTTGGCTCAGGAACAGTTTGATAGTATCGTCTTTGGTGATGAAGGACAGGGTTATCAGCTCATGAATGTTGAGGAGTTTCTTAGTTCCAGTCAAGTTGTACCTCAACTGCAAGAGAGATTAAAAGATTATTTAAAAGTAAGTGATTAGAAAGGATGGTTCAGTTACATTTCTAAACTGAACCCGCCCTAAACACTGTGTCAAAAAGATAAATGCCTCTTAGACACAAGCGTCTTCAGAGAATTTCCTATTTGGCTTTGTGTTTTACGGGCTTGGTATCTTAATGATGGAAACATGGCAAGAGTTAAAAGTTACAGTGAAGCGTGAGGGGGAGGAGCTGGTCTCTAATCTCTTGATTGAGTTAGGTGCACAAGGTGTTGCGATTGAAGACAGCATGGACTATGTGGGAAATGTGGATCGTTTTGGTGAGATTTTCCCAGAGGTTGAGCAGAAGGAAGAAATCGTAGTGACAGCCTACTACCCTGAAACGGTTGATGTGGCAGTGGTTGAGGCAGACTTGCAGGCTCGTCTCGCGGAACTAACTGATTTTATGGACTTGGGAGAGGTCAAAATGGGGACTACTGCCTTGGCTGAGGAAGACTGGGCAGACAACTGGAAGAAATACTATGATCCAGCTCGTATCACTCATGATTTGACTATCGTGCCGTCTTGGACAGACTATGAGGCGACTGCTGGGGAAAAGATTATCAAGCTGGATCCTGGTATGGCCTTTGGAACAGGAACCCACCCAACTACCAAGATGAGCCTTTTTGCCTTGGAACAGGTTCTTCGTGGTGGCGAAACGGTGCTGGATGTGGGAACAGGTTCAGGCGTCCTTTCTATTGCCAGCTCGCTTCTGGGTGCTAAGGAAATTTTCGCCTACGACCTAGATGATGTGGCAGTTCGTGTTGCTCAGGAAAATATTGAACTCAACCCTGGTATGGAAAACATCCATGTAGCAGCAGGAGACTTGCTTAAGGGAGTTGAGATTGAGGCAGATGTGATTGTAGCTAATATCTTGGCGGATATCCTCATTCATCTGACGGAGGATGCTTATCGCTTGGTCAAGGATGAAGGCTACCTCATCATGAGTGGAATTATCAAGGACAAGTGGGACATGGTGCGTGAGTCGGCTGAGTCAGCTGGATTTTTCCTTGAAACCCACATGATTCAAGGGGAATGGAATGCCTGTGTTTTCAAAAAAACTAAGGATATTTCAGGTGTGATTGGAGGCTAGCATGCAGCAGTATTTTGTCAAGGGGAGTGCAATCTCTCCTGTCACCATCGAGGACAAGGAAACCAGCAAGCATATGTTTCAGGTTATGCGCTTGAAAGAAGATGATGAAGTGACCTTAGTCTTTGATGATGGAATTAAGCGCTTGGCGCGCGTGCTGGATGTGGAAAATCGTCAGTTTGAGTTGGTTGAAGAGTTAGCTGACAATGTGGAACTGCCAGTCCAAGTGACCATCGCATCCGGTTTTCCCAAGGGGGACAAGCTGGAGTTCATTACTCAAAAAGTAACCGAACTGGGTGCCGGACAAATCTGGGCCTTTCCTGCCGATTGGTCGGTCGCCAAATGGGATGGCAAGAAATTGGGTAAAAAGGTTGAAAAACTAGAAAAAATCGCCCTTGGAGCAGCAGAGCAAAGCAAGCGTAATGTTGTTCCAAGTATCCAGCTTTTCGAGAAAAAATCAGACTTTCTAGCTCAACTGGACCAATTTGACTCTATCATAGTAGCCTATGAAGAATCAGCCAAAGAAGGTGAAGCCGCTGCTCTTTTACAAGCGGTCTCTGGTCTTGAAAAAGGAGCCAAACTGCTCTTTATCTTTGGACCAGAAGGTGGTCTGTCACCTGCAGAAATCGAAAGTTTTGAAGCTAAGGGAGCCGTTTTGACAGGCCTAGGTCCTCGTATTTTGCGAGCAGAAACAGCACCACTTTACGCCTTATCAGCCCTTAGTGTTTTATTAGAATTAGAGAAATAAGAGGAAGAAAATGGAACAAAAACACCGTTCAGAATTTCCAGAGAAGGAACTTTGGGATTTAACAGCCCTATACCAAGACCGTGAGGATTTCTTGCGTGCAATCGAGAAGCTCGCGAAGACATCAACCAGTTTAGCCGTGACTACAAGGGCAATCTTCACACTTTTGAAGATTTCGAGAAGGCCTTTGCGGAATTGGAACAAATCTACATTCAGATGAGCCATATTGGAAACTATGGTTTTATGCCGCAGACGACAGACTATAGCAATGACGAATTTGCCAACATTGCCCAAGCTGGGATGGAATTTGAAACAGATGCCAGTGTAGCCTTGACCTTCTTTGACGATGCCTTGGTCGCAGCAGACGAGGAAGTCTTGAACCGTTTGGGGGAATTGCCTCACTTAACAGCTGCCATTCGTCAGGCCAAAATCAAAAAAGCCCACTATCTAGGGGCTGATGTGGAGAAGGCCTTGACCAATCTGGGTGAAGTTTTCTACAGTCCACAGGACATTTACACTAAGATGCGTGCTGGGGATTTTGAAATGGCTGACTTTGAAGCCCATGGCAAGACCTACAAAAACAGCTTTGTGACCTATGAGAATTTCTACCAAAACCATGAGGACGCTGAGGTTCGTGAGAAATCATTCCGTTCCTTCTCAGAAGGACTTCGTAAGCACCAAAATACGGCTGCCGCAGCTTATTTAGCTCAAGTAAAGTCTGAAAAACTCTTGGCAGATATGAAGGGCTACGACTCAGTTTTTGATTATCTTCTAGCTGAGCAGGAAGTGGATCGTGCCATGTTTGATCGCCAGATTGACCTCATCATGAAGGATTTTGCGCCAGTTGCTCAGAGATACCTCAAGCATGTTGCCAAGGTGAATGGTCTTGAAAAGATGACCTTTGCAGACTGGAAATTGGATTTGGATAGTGCCCTCAATCCTGAAGTGACCATTGATGATGCCTATGATTTGGTCATGAAGTCGGTAGAACCTTTGGGCAAGAATATTGTCAGGAAGTTGCTCGCTATCAAGAAGAGCGCTGGGTGGACTTTGCTGCCAATAGTGGCAAGGATTCTGGCGGTTATGCGGCGGATCCATATCGCGTGCACCCATATGTCCTCATGAGCTGGACAGGCCGTTTGAGCGATGTCTATACCTTGATTCATGAAATCGGTCATTCTGGTCAATTCATCTTTTCTGACAATCACCAAAGCTATTTCAACGCCCACATGTCTACCTACTATGTTGAAGCGCCATCAACCTTCAATGAATTGCTCCTCAGTGACTACTTGGAGCACCAGTCTGACGACCCTCGTCAAAAACGTTTCGCTCTTGCTCACCGCTTGACAGACACCTACTTCCATAACTTTATCACTCACCTTTTGGAAAGCAGCCTTCCAACGTAAGGTTTATACATTGATTGAAGAAGGAGAAACCTTCGGGGCAAGCAAACTCAACAGTATTATGAAGGAAGTCTTGACGGATTTCTGGGGAGATGCTATTGAGATTGATGATGATGCAGCTCTGACTTGGATGCGCCAAGCTCACTACTACATGGGCTTGTATAGTTACACCTACTCGGCAGGACTAGTCATCTCGACTGCGGGTTACCTTCATCTGAAACATTCTGAAACTGGAGCTGAAGATTGGCTCAATCTTCTCAAATCAGGTGGTAGCAAGACACCACTTGAGTCAGCTATGATTATCGGAGCAGATATCTCTACAGATAAACCACTCCGTGATACCATCCAATTCTTGTCTGACACAGTTGACCAGATTATCGCTTACAGTGCCCAGTTGGGAGAGTAAATTAAAAGAGTCTGGGACAAAAGTCTAACCTTAAATATAAAAAGCGAACAAAACGAGTTATCTGACACTCAGAATTCTGTCTTGTTCGCTTTTTTTCTAATCTATCGATTTTAAAAATTTATAATAAAGAATTCCCAAAATCAAAATTTTTTGTCCTGGTCTCTTAAATTATCCCCAAAAGCTATCTTCTTCAGCTTGATCTGAAGAGAAGAGCCAAACTTCTTTGATTTTTCCGTCTTCAATACGGAAGAGGTCAATCCCGTTCATATTGAGTTCAGTACCATCAGCACGTGTTCCAAGAAAAGTAACATTGGCTGCGATTAAATCCTTATTGTCAGAAACCCAATTTGTTATCACCTTAAAGGTTCCATTGGTTTTCTCAGCAAATGTAGCCAGGTGAGTTCCTAGCTTGTCCTTACCAACAACTGTACCAGATACACTATGAGTACCAGGTTGATGCCAGATAATATCGTCTGCCATCGTTTCAAAGACACCAGGAAAGTCACCAGCAATTAAAGCTTGGTTATAAGCATTGAAAATTTCTAAGTTTGTTGACATATCTATTCTCCATTTCTTTTTTATGATATAATTGTAACAGTTACAAACAAAAAAACAAGTAGACACTTTTTTGATAGCTAGTATCAAAAGTAGTACTTTTACTGATACTAAAAGATAAATTTTTTTAAAAAATAGAAAGAAGATATTTTATGACAAATAAAGTGAGTGAGTATGGTATTTGTCCATTTACGACAACGCAGAGGGTTTTAACGGGGAAATGGGCACTGGTAATCATTTATCAGTTGAGTACGGGTACCAAACGATTTAAAGAATTGCAGAGATTATTGCCTGGAATTACTCAAACTATTTTGACTCGTCATCTCCGTCAATTAGAAAAGGATAAGATTGTTCAACGAAAGGTCTATGCCGAAGTTCCACCACGAGTTGAGTACAGCTTAACTGAAGTGGGGCAGGAATTCAGAGTTGTTTTAGATGCTGTCGAGAAATGGGGTCTAGATTATATCAAGTTGCTAAATGCTAATGAGATAAGTAACAGATAATTCCTATATAGGGAATGTATTTTTTATCGAATCTCTTAATTAAAAGACAGTAAGTCAAACCTGAAAATTTCCAAACAATTTTCTTGAAACCTTTTCCCTCTTTTGATAGACTAGTATCTAGTTTTTGAAAAAAGGAGAAAGAAAATGAAAAAATTTGTTGCTGAGTTAATCGGTACTTTTATGCTTGTGTTCATCGGAACAGGAGCTGTTGTTTTTGGAAATGGTCTTGATGGCCTTGGTCACCTAGGGATTGCTTTTGCCTTTGGTTTGGCAATCGTAGTCGCAGCTTTCTCAATCGGAACTGTTTCAGGTGCCCACTTGAACCCAGCTGTTTCTATCGCTATGTTTGTTAATAAACGTTTGTCATCGTCAGAGCTTGTAAACTACATCCTTGGACAAGTAGTTGGTGCCTTCCTAGCATCTGGATCTGTATTCTTCCTCTTGGCAAATTCAGGTATGTCAACTGCAAGTCTTGGTGAAAATGCCTTGGCAAACGGTGTCACTGTCTTTGGTGGTTTCTTGTTTGAAACAATCGCAACATTCTTGTTTGTCTTGGTTATCATGACTGTGACATCAGCAAGCAAAGGTAATGGCGCGATTGCTGGTTTGGTAATCGGTTTGTCCTTGATGGCGATGATCCTTGTAGGATTGAACATCACTGGACTTTCAGTTAACCCAGCTCGTAGCTTGGCACCAGCTGTCTTGGTAGGTGGCACAGCCCTTCAACAAGTTTGGATTTTTATCCTTGCCCCAATCGTTGGTGGTGTTCTTGCAGCATTTGTTGCTAAAAACTGTCTTGGAACAGAAGAATAATTGAAACTCAAAAAGCCTTGCTCCTCATCTTGAGGAACAGGGCTTTTTCGTATCTGTTTATACCTAATGAAAATCAAAGAGCAAACTAGGAAACTAGCCACAGGTTGCTCAAACACTGTTTTGAGGTTGTGGATAAGACTGACGAAGTCAGTTACCTATATCTACGGCAAGGCGACGTTGACGCGGTTTGAAGAGATTTTCGAAGAGTTTAACGGTTGTCAATCTTCTCTGGGTAGAGGTCGTGTTGGAAGAGGCGTTGTTCTGCCAAGCCTTCATATTTAGTTCCTGGCTTACCGTAGTTGTAGTAGGGGTCAATTGAGATGCCACCGCGAGGTGTAAATTTTCCCCAAACCTCTAAATAGCGAGGGTTTAGCAAGTTAACCAAGTCTTTCCCGATGGTGTTGATACAGTTTTCGTGGAAATCTCCATGATTTCGGTAACTAAAGAGGTAGAGTTTGAGGGATTTTGACTCGACACAGAGCTTGTCAGGAATGTAGGAAATATAAATCGTCGCAAAGTCTGGTTGAGCAGTGATTGGGCAAAGTGAGGTAAATTCAGGGCAGTTAAATTTGATAAAATAGTCATTTTCCACATGACGATTGTCAAAGGATTCCAGGACTTCTGGTTGATACTCGAAAATGTAGTTGGTTTCTTTGTTGCCCAGTAGGCTGAGGTTTTTCATTTCTTCTTGTTGTGACATGATTTTTTCTTTCTAATCTTAAACACCACGTTGGTTATCGTAGAGGAGGGTATGGAGTTGAGGAAGGACGCGGACATTACCCCAGCTATCGTCGGCAGCGATGCGTTCCCAGAGTTCTTTGAGGCGATCCAATTGGTCTTGGACAATATTGCCTCTAGTCTTGGGTTCAGGATTTCCTGCTGATAAGAAAAGAACATCTGGTTGGTAGCGCTCTTGTATGCCTCTGGCAAAGGCCAAATCGGCATCATCAAAGACAGGAATTTTAAAGGTGACCTTATCTGGATCAAGTTGGGAAACGATAAAGTCCAGGGTCTCAAAGTTGACTTCCATCTTGGATGAAGGAGGTTTGGGACTCAGAGTGACCTGGTCGATGTCTTTTAACCAATTTTGCCAGCGGGAGCCTTGGGTCTCAACAGCCAGAGTGACACCACGTTCCTTGAGTTTAGTGACCAATTCGGCCATGTTGGCTGCTAGGATAGCAGGATTTCCCCCAGACAGGGTGACGTAGTCGTAGCTTCCTAGTTTATCCAAGGCAGCAATGACCTCGTCAGCTGTCATGCGAGTTGGTTTTTCAGAACCATCCCAAGTAAAGGCAGAATCGCACCAGTCGCAGTGGTAGTCGCAACCAGCAGTGCGGACAAACATGGTTTTCTGCCCGATTGCACGGCCTTCGCCTTGAAAGGTTGGGCCAAAAATTTCCAAAACTGGTAGTTTGAGGACACGTTCCCTAGTCATCTAACCACTCCCGTCTAAACTCCGCAAAGGCAGTCGGAGTCTCATAGAGGCGAACGTATTCCAAACGGAGACCGCGCTCGTATGGCAACTCTTGGTTCATGGTTTGGAAAATCCAGTAAACCATATTTTCAGCAGTCGTGTTCATATAGGGAAGAGTTTCGTTTAGATAGCGATGATCCAGGTGGGGCTCTAAGTAGTTCTTGTAGATAGCTTTGATATCTCCGAAATCATAGGCCATGCCACGTTCATCTAAAAATCCACTGACAGCAATCTGCAGATGATAGGTGTGACCATGAAGGGATTTGCATTTTCCCTCATAGTGAAAGAGGTGGTGAGCAGCATCAAAGGTAAATTCTTTGGAGACTAGAGTCCGATAAGGATTGTAAACGAGAGATTCTCCAGTTTCCTGTTTGATTTCTTTAGGTGCAAAAAACATTAGGCCTCTCCTTTCTGTGAGAGATAAACATCTAGACCATGTTGACGCAGGTGGCAGGCTGGGCAATCTCCACAGCCACTTCCGATAATCCCGTTGTAGCAGGTTAAGGTCTTTCACGAACATAGTCAAAGGCACCGAGTTGGTCGGCTAATTCCCAAGTTTCAGCCTTGTCTAGCCACATGAGAGGTGTTTGGATAACAAAGTCGTAATCCATGGCCAGGTTGAGAGTAACATTGAGAGATTTGACAAAGACATCTCGACAGTCAGGGTAGCCTGAGAAGTCTGTCTCGCAGACACCTGTCACGATATCTTTAATGCTCCGTTGCTTAGCAAGGACTGCCGCAAAGGACAGAAAGAGGTGGTTGCGACCGTCAACGAAGGTATTGGGAACCTCTCCTTCTTTTTGCTCAATTTCCAGATCAGAAGTCAAGGCATTTTCAGTGATTTGTCCCAGCAGCGACATATCTAGGATGTGATGACGAATTCCTTGTTCCTCAGCGATTTCTTTGGCCACTTGAATTTCGAGATGGTGGCGTTGGCCATAGGCAAAGGTGACAGCTTCGACTGTTTCATAATGTTGCATGGCCCAGAAAAGGCAGGTTGTAGAATCTTGACCGCCACTAAAGACGACCAAGGCTGATTGACGTTTCATAGTACTCCTTCCAAAATGGGAAATGTTCAGAGCACGCAAAAAGCTCCCATGAGGGAGCTAAAAAATACCAAGTCAAGGTTTTTTTTAGCGATGGCATGTCCCAAACATCGTAATATTCTACCTATAGTCTAGCATATTTTTTGAAAAATGGCAAAGGGCAAGAAAAAAGAGACCAAAGAAAGTACTTGGTCTCTAATGTGATTAGCTCAATTCAGCAACGATGGCCTTGATTTGGTCTGCTGTGTGAACACCAGCAACTTGTTTCACTACTTGGCCGTCTTTTTTGAAGAGAAGAGTTGGGATAGACATGATTCCAAATGCACGAGCTGTGTTTGGATTTTCATCAACGTCCATTTTGACGATTTTCAAGACATCTTCTGAAATTTCTTCAGACAATTTGTCCAAGATTGGACCTTGCATACGACATGGACCACACCAAGTTGCCCAGAAGTCTACCAAGACCAAACCGTCTTTTGTTTCTTGTTCGAATGTTGCATCTGTAATTGCTTTTGCCATTGTATTTCTCCTTTTTTAGTTATATTGGCTTAAATCTTGTTTCTTGAGATAGAAGAAGACATCTCCGTAAGTCCCATGGTAGTCCAAATCATGACCGTTGTAAGTTAATTTTTGGACAGGGTAGTAGTCTGCGACGCCGATAAGGCAAGCTTGTTGTGAACGATCAAAGTCTTCATAAGACTCGAAAGTCACAGTTCTTTCGTTCTTACTGGCATCTAGATAGGTAATTTCAATCATGTTTAAAACTCCTTTGTTTAATGATGACTTTATTTTACTCCTTGTAAAAGAGAATGTCAAGAAAAATGATTGCGCACGCAACTTTTTTCTAAAATCATCTTAAATCAAGAAATCTAAACCAGTTTCCAAGCTTGCTTCGACAGCCTTTTGTAGCGAGGCCAGTGTCTTTTGCCCATCACCTGTCAGGCAGATAAAACTAGAGCGTCTATCTTGATCACAACACCTGCGACTAAGTAGACCACAATTTTTGGCTTCCAAGCGAGCCACCATCCGAGAAACAGCGCTCGGGCTCAGATGAAGCTTATCTGGCAGGTCAATCTGGCGTAGAGATTTTTCTTGAGCCAAGTCCAGATAGTAGAGCAGGTAGAACTCTTTCAAGGTCAGACTTTGTTCACTCTGATTAGCAATTGTCTCTTCCAAGAGACTTTCAATTTCTTTCTGACGCCGATTGAAGTCAAACCATTTTTCCAAATAGGTCATAGTATCTCCTTTCTTTTTAGAGTTATAACATAGAAGAATGTCCATTAACGGACAGTCTCTGCATCACAAGATGATTGCGCATGCAATAATTATACTACTTTTAAATCAAACTGGCAAGAAGGACGCAGGCATCTCTTATCCTAAATCATGCCTGTTTCCCAAGTCAAGAATTGTTTGTATCCCCTTTCCTGTCTAATTTTCATTATCTCTTGTGCATTTCCTTGAAATTTTCCGAAAAAAGAGTAAACTGGTATGCAAGAAGTCTATTTCGTGGAGTTTAGGATGAAATTATATGTTCAATTAATGATTCTCTTTGTGATTTCTCTAATCGGAGAGGGGATTTCCAGTTTCTTTCATTTGCCCATCCCAGGCAGTATTATCGGTTTGATTATTCTCTTTCTAGCCCTACAATTCAAGTGGCTGAGAACCAGGCATGTCAACATGGTGGGGAATTTCTTGCTGGCCAATATGACCATTCTCTTTTTGCCGCCAGCAGTGGGAATTATGGAAAAGTTTGATGTGATTGCTCCCTATCTTTTGCCAATTGTTTTGATTGTCTTTTTCGCAGCTGTTATCAATATTATCCTCATTGCTTTGGTGGTTCAGTTTATCAAGAGACGGTTTGAGGGAGATTATGAGAAAGGAGATGCCAAATGAGTGAATTTGTTTCCAATCCCCTGTTTGGGCTTGCCCTGTCAATCCTAGCTTATCTAGTAGGGATGCTGATTTACAGACGCTTTCCCCATCCATTGACAACGCCCCTGCTTTTGTCAGCCATCTTTATTATCATCTTTCTAAAAGTGACGGGTATTTCTTACCAAGATTACTACCAAGGTGGGGTTTATCTGAACAACTTGATTGTCCCATCGACCGTGGCTCTAGGGATTCCGCTTTATAAGAGTTTTCACTTGATGAAGCACCATGCTCGGAGTATTCTCTTTGGTAGTCTGCTAGCAGTAGTTGTCAATACCTCTTTCACGGCCCTTGTAGCTAAGATTTTTGGCATGGACTTTTTCCTAGCCATTTCTCTCTTTCCCAAGTCAGTAACAACCGCTATGGCAGTGGGAATTACAGAAATTGCAAGGTTTGACGACTGTGACCTTGGTGGTAGTAGTGGCGACTGGGATTTTAACCAGTGTCATCGGACCAACCCTTTTGAAGTGGTTGAAAATTGACGATCCAGTAGCTGTTGGTCTTTCCCTTGGAGGAACAGGCCATGCAGTCGGAACAGGCACAGCCTTTCGATACGGCTCTGTAGCAGGAGCTATGGGTGGTTTGGCTATCGGTGTCACAGGTATTCTCTATGTCTTTGTCAGTCCTATTGTAGCCAGTTTGATATTGAGTTAATACTCTTCGAAAATCTCTTCAAACCGCGTCAACTTCCATCTGCAACCTCAAAACAGTATTTTGAGCTGACTTCGTCAGTTCTATCCACAACCTCAAAACAGTGTTTTGAGCAACCTGCGGCTAGTTTCCTAGTTTGTTCTTTGATTTTCATTGAGTATAAAAAGCAAGGAATTCGGGTTCCTTGCTTTTTAAAATCGTATGTTATAGACTATTACTTTTCTTTGCTTAAATGAATGACTTGGTCATAGTGTTTTAAGTCTTCTTCCGTGTAGTGGTGAATGACTTCAATGACTGTCTGAGGTAGGGAGAAGAGCAAGTCACTGATCTTTCTGCTATTTTCCGAGTCAAGATTGGCCTTAATCTCGTCTGCTAGGATGAGTTGGCTATTATGGTAGAGAGCGCGAGCGATTTCTAGGCGTTGTTTCTCGCCACCAGACAGACTATCATTGCTGAGCGTTCGATTTTTCAAATGTTCCAATCCTGTTTTTTTGAGGATATGATTTAAAGTCTCTTTATTTTTATCCAGTCCCAGAAGGATATTGTCTCCCAGAGATAGAGAGTCAAAGTAATGGCTATCTTGGAGAATATAGGAACTAAAGCTTGTGATTTCTTGACGTGACAGGTTCTGACCAGCAAAGCTAATCTGTCCACTTGTCGGTGTCTCTTCTCCATGAATGATATTGAGCAGGGTTGTCTTTCCAGAGCCACTTTCCCCGATAATGGCGATTTTTTCTCCTTGCTTGATGTGCATGGAAATCGGAGACAGGAGGCTATTCCCATCTTTTTCTAGGGAGATGGTGTTAAGCTGGATAGGGAAAATATTTTCTATGCTTCTAGGCGAGATGGAGTCAGACTGATCCAAAAGTTTTTGGTATTTGTTGAGAAGAGTTCGATTCGCTTTTCGGGTGTTGGTAAAGTAAGCCAACTCTTGGAATTGATAGCCGATATTATGGGAAACTAGATAGATGGCCACAAAACTCGCAGCATCTAAATAATTATAGTAGGTCATAAAGCCACCGATGACGATTGGTGTGACAGAACAAAAGGCATCGATGCTATTGATCAAGAGACTGTTTAAAGTGCGTTGTTTTTCATAGTTGATTTCGGCATCTAGACTGGTTTGTAATTGCTTTTGATAGCGAGCAAAAAAGTAGTCTTGCCCCTGATAATGGCGAATTTGTTGGCTACCACCAATAAAATTTGTCAAGCTTGCTAAGTAGCTCTGGTTAACAGTGGACCGCTTTTCAGAAAGTGAATCCAAACGTTTTGATCCAATAGCACTGCAGAGTACAGGAAAGGAGTAGAAGAGGATGAAAATCAAGCCTAGGTAAAAATTGGTCCATAGGGCATAGAGAATGGACACAGTTGTGAAGCCAAGAGAAGAAATAATGATAACCGTTGGCTCAATATAGTTTTCTTCTAGTTGCTTGACGTCGTTTTCTAGGTCAGACAAAATATCCTTTTCATCGATCTCATAACTGTTTAAAAATCGCTTGAAAATAGCACTCTTGATTCCATATTTGAAGTCAGTAATCAAACGAGAGTAGTAATAGCGTTTTCCAGCCAAACCCAGTAATAGGATGAGGTTTCCAAGGATTCCCAAAATCAAAACTTTCCAAAGAAGGCCTAGTTCTTGATTGGTAAAACTAGCAACAATATTTTGAACAAGGGCTGGCGTGATAATTGCTTCCAACCAAGTAATGGCAATAGAAAAGAAGTAAAGTATGAGGTGTTTCTTATTAACAAATCTTTTCAGCATAAAGAGTTGACCTCCTTATCGATATACATGTAATAATCGCTTCCAGCCAAGTAATGGTAATAGAAAAGAAGTAAAGTACGAGGTGCTTCTTGGTAACAAATCTTCTCAGCATAAAGAATTGCCCTCCTTATCTATATACATGTAATCCGTTTTAAAGATATTATACTCCTTTTTATCAAATACTTCATTTGTTACTCTAAAAGTTTTTAAAGTTGGGATATGAAACAGATTGAATCTACAATAGTACACTACGGTTGCTAAAACATTTCTAGAAATTAATTTACACCCTAATATATTTGTGCATATTTTGTTTCAATCTACTATACTATTAATGCTTATTAGAATATAGTAAAACAATTATAAATATATGAAATAAGTGTGTTTAATGAGTGTTCATTTTTTTTCAGAATGAATCGCTGATACAGGATTAAAAGAACTAAGTATTTCTTTTTGTTTTGAATGAGATACGTGAGTATAGATTTGTGTGATTGATATAGAACTATGTCCAAGAATTTGTTGAATATATCGAATATCTACATCATTATCTAGAAGCATTGTCGCAAAGCTATGTCTAAACATATGCGGTGTAATAGTTCTAGAAAAGTTATTTTGTTCAACGATTCTTTTTATAACTAAACGTACACTTTGATCTGACAATGGCTTAAGTGAATGTTTCCCTGGAAACAGGAAATCATTGGATTCATTTCTTGTTTTATTTATATATGTTTCTAATAAATTGAAGGTTGTTTGATCTCCTAAAAATAGGATACGTTCTTTCTTACCCTTTCCTATAATATGGAGTGTCTTATTGGAAAGATTAATGTCTTTGAGACGAATGTGGCAAAGTTCAGAAATTCTGATGCCTGTTGAAAGTAAAAGTGAAATAATCAGTAGATTTCTTTCAGCGTGTTGTTTTTGATAATCAGTTTTAGATACAATTACTTTCTGTTCTAAATATATAAAAATACTTTTCAGAATGTCATGCGGAATCGTTTTAGGCAATACTTTTTCAGTTCTAAATTGAAAGCGCAATTGATTGAAGGGATTCTCTTCAATTATGTTCTGGTATTTTAGATAGTTATAAAACACCTTCATACAGGCAATTTTTCTTCTTAATGTATTCGTTTTTATGTTAGATTGTGTCAAGTGTTCTATATAGGATTCGATATTATCATGGTCTGAGTTATAAAATTGCATAAGATCATTCTTATAAGCGCGAATCGTGTGTGAACTCAAACGCTTATGAGTTTTGCAATAATCTAAGTAAGCAGAAATAAGTTTATAATCCATAAAAATCTCCTTTATCAATAATCATGCTATTATAAACCTATTTAGGTGCTTTGTATAGTGATAATAAATAGTTATCGGTAGGAGAATGACATATGGATAATAAAACATGTTTTGTTGTTATGGGATTTGGTACAAAAAAGATTCCAAATACTAATATTGAAGTAGATTTAAATTTCGTCTATAACGAGCTTATTAAGCCAACAATCATTTCAAAGAAGCTAACATCTGTTTATGGTCAAGAGCAATTCAGGGCTGATGAGGTATATACAACAAAAAGTATAACAAAAACATTCATTGAGGGAATATTTAAGGCTGACATTGTAATAGCAGATATTACAACTTTGAATCAAATGCAATCTATGAATTAGGATTACGTCATGCTATGAAACCTAAATCAACCATTATATTGTGTGATAATCATACTGCTCAAATAAAGTTTTTTGATATCCAAGATTTACCTCAAATTAGATATGATTCTGATAAATTAAATGAGTATTCGGAATTTAGAAGAATACAGGAGTTATTATCAAGTTATATTGATAATGCAAAAAATTCTGATGACCACTTTATCGATAGTCCTGTTTTTTTGAATCAAATTTGTACCATGTTATTAGCAATTCTTTAACATCTTCTCAAAGTAATACTACCACATCTAATTCACAACAATCATGGAGTGAATTAACTAAAGTAGCTAATGCTTTAAAAGATTCTCAACAATATGTAGAGGCTGAAATAATATATAAACAAATCTTAGATAGCGGGTTTGTTGACGATGAAATAGTTGCGGGTTATCTTCTATCTTCATATAAAAAAGATGAAACAAATCTCGATAACCTAAAAGATTCTCAACAAAAATTAATTCCATATCTTGATATAAAAACAACAACTTTTCATAAAATTTTAGGCATATATGGAGCAATTTATTTGCGTATCTTCTATATTACGAAAAATAAAGATGACTTACTATCTGCAATTCACTTCTATCGTCTAGGTATGAATTATGAAGATAATAATATTTATTGTGCCAGAAATTATTGTGCCAATTTATTAAAAATTGCAGATGTAGAGACCGACATAGAGGTTATAAAAGAGCATTACTATACTGCTAAATATACCGCAAAATATATCTTAGGATCACTGCCTACTTTAGTTCGTAAATCTAGCGAATATGACGATATTTGGTTGAAATCTAATCAAGAAGAATTGTTATTTATTTCAGGTTTAATTTCCGACTTAAAAATTGATATTACTGGACTGACTGATAGACAGTCTAAAACAATTCGAGAAGGTCGAAATATATTAAAAAAAGATTTATCAAAAATACGCTTACTGATAAATGACTAGATTTCAATAAGTATGTTCCCCATCTTTTACAAATTTATATTTTTGTTCAACCATAGTTTTCCACTCTTGGAGACTCTTTTGAAATTCATCTGAGTGTAAATAGTGAAGGATTTCGTCTTTTGTGTTCAATTCGAATTCTGGGGCTGTAATTGAATATTCGCCTTGCTTTAAAATCCCTTCCTTTGTTATATTTTCTTGTGGAATTGTTAACATGGGAAGTCCAAAAGTGAGAGCTAAAATCCCTTCAATGTGACAATAAACACTAGTTATCCACTTGTTTTTTAAGTGGATTTCTTTTGATGCAAAAAAGTCAGGATTTATTTCTGCATCCTTTTTCCTAACTCCTTCATTAATAAATGTTTGACCAAATGCTAAAACAATAATACCATAGCTTCTTTGTATCATTTCCCGTAAAGAAGTCATCACTTCATATGGGGAGTATTCAGCAGCTTGTAAGGTAACGCATTCAAAACCACTTTGCTTTAACAATTTTGTAAATTCCTTGATAAAAAAGCTTTGATGTTGAGTAAAGGGGTTTGGTCTACTCAAAAATACCTGTATTTTGTTTTCACTCATAGAAATTTCTCCTACCGATAACTATTTATTATCACTAGTATACCATAAAAATTAGTATTTCACTAATTTTATAGTGGATGATAAAGAGATAAAAAACAAAGAAACATTGTTTGGTATAACGCATTTAATTTTCTATAGAATATTCAATCTAGATTGAATAAAAGTCTAATAAGTAAGAGAGATTATTTTCCATACTTTCTCGAATAGAATACAAAAAGCGAACAAAACAGAATTCATTGTTTCGATTCGCTTTTTGTATTATTATCTAGATTTTTCTTGCACCTCTGCTAACATTTAGTCTGAGCAGGTACACTAATAACCGATGGAATAAAATGTATACTTTAGATTATTTCCAAGCGCCACTGGCATCTACATAGTAACCATCAGGTGTATAGGTATTGTGAAGCATCTTACCAGATGATGCGAGATAGTACCACTGACCTCCATCTTTTACCCAACCAGTCGCCATAGCACCTGAATCTTTTAGGTAATACCAATTGTTGTTATAATATATCCAGTCACTAGCAATCATAGCACCTGATGATTTAAAGGCATACCAGTTGCTACCTTGATAGAGCCAAGTTTGATTAAACATAACTCCTTTATCATTCATAAAGTACCAAGTTCCCTTGTCCTTAACCCAATCGTTCTGCACTAATTGGCCTTGTTTTTGATAGTACCACTTTTCACTGTAATCCTTTTTTAGCCAGCTTTCTGCTTTTACAATCGGATAAAGTATTTTGAAGGCTCCTCCCCCCCTGTAGGAATGACTGATAACTCCTGGTTTTTGAAGTTTCAATTCTTCATAGTCGTCTGCCCAAGCAAAGACTTTTTGACCATTGACAGTCTCTGGTAAGGTAGCAGTGTAGGTCTTGGTTTGATAGTCCCATTTTGCATCAAGGTAGGTGTGTTGATCATTTGATTCGTCAATACGGAAGTAACCACTCTTTCCACCGTCATTATATACATCATCTACCACTTTAGTGGACCAGGTCTTTACTTCATTTCCGCTCTTGGCTTCTACCTTTATATCCCTCTATAGCCATAAGGTACATAGAAATTCAGATAACGCCCTCTACACCCATCATAGACTTGTCCTTTTCTTGACCTAGAAAAATTGACAGTCTGATCTTGACCATTTAAAGTAACTTTCCACTCGATTTTCTCAGTTTTTTTGGCAAATCTAAGACTTTGATACCTACTTCATTGCCATTATTAAATCGGAGAATTTTGCCATCTTGATACCAAACATCACCCTTAATAACCCACTCTTCTTCAAGATCGAAGGCCTTTCCCGAATGAGGGAAAGCTAGTAAAGCTAGACCAGCTAGAGACAAACCAAATAATGTGATTTTTTTTGATACTTTCATTTTCTTAACTCCTTATTTTTGGAATAAAACAAATTGACTGTTTTCTGGATAAACTGATACATGTTGCTCCTTATTACTGCTTGATGCAGCTTCAAGGACTAGAGGATAAGAGTATTGATACAGTTCCTCTAAAGTGATTTTTCCGTTAGTATTGGTGTCTGCCATAGGCGAAATCATTCTATTTTGAAGTGAATCCCAACCTGTACCCATTGCCCAGTATCTGGTGGCAAGACTACCTATTCCGACTAAACTATACGATTTTTCACCTTTCCAAGAGGCACATAGTACGAGGAATTTAGAATCAAGCATTTCACCATTCTTGCTTGCTAGATCTCCTGTTGAGAATCCTGCTAAAAATGCTTGTTCATCAAATCTTTCTTCAGACTTGGAGGCAAGCTTTTTGTCTGGCTTACCTACATCTATAATTTTTCCTGAATAGCAACAATCCACCATAACCACAAACTTACCTTTATATTGTTTCAGTATAGATGCTAATTCCCAACCTGAAAATGATGTTTTATCGCTACCAATGGCTATCTTCCCATTTTCTCCACCATGACAGGTAAGGTAAAGATAGTTCACATCGCTTTCGCTAGAAGATTTGAAAAGATCTTCCATTTTTGCAATAATCTCAGCTTTTGTTTTATCAGGGAAACGAACAACTTCACTAAAGTTTTGGTTACTAAATACCTTTTCCATAGCATTAACATCTTCGATAGGTACTGCTCTCGTTGATGTTTCACCAAGAACTAAAGCCCGACGATTAATCGTTTGTCTTGCTCCACTACTAGCAAAGAAATAGGTATCGTCCCCAATGTTTTGCCAACCTGTCTGCATAGCACCACTAGTATTTAAATAATATTCATTCCCACCGATAGTCTGTAATCCTGTTTGCATGACACCACTAGTATTTAAATAATACCAAATACCCGATACCCTACACCATCCTGTTTTCATAGCACCGCTATCATCTAGATAATACCAATTTCCATATTCTTTAATCCAACCTGTCTTCATCCAACCTTCACTATCAAAATAGTACCAGGTGCCACCTATTTTTTTCCCCCATCCATTTTGTAGTATAAGAACC